>Ga0194122_10000393_pt1 | contig 65742 bp, 50 predicted proteins | sample TA2MahCa10mmetaG_FD_155487 | JGI IMG/M metagenome (GOLD analysis project Ga0194122, IMG submission 155487) | Freshwater microbial communities from Lake Tanganyika, Tanzania - TA2015021 Mahale Deep Cast 10m | ecosystem: Environmental > Aquatic > Freshwater > Lake | place: Tanzania: Lake... | reverse complement strand
GAGGCGGGCTTTGCAGTTTGACTCCACCGGCGGGGGCTCGTTTCTGCGCGCGATGAGCAATCCGTATCTGCGCGACGACTTCCGGATCCGTTGGCCCGAGCTCACGGCGAACCATGTTGTGCCCGCGGTCAATGCCGCCCTCGGCCGCGCCGAATCGGCCCTCGCCGCCATCACGGCCGTCGACCTGGCCGCGGTAACCTTTGAGAACACCTTTCTGGCCCTAGAGCGGGTGACTGAGGAGCTGAACCTGGTCTGGTCCAAGGTCGGGCACCAGCAGACCGTCGCCGACGAGCCGGCGCTCCGGGCCGCGCACAGCGAGGTGCTGCCGCGCGTGACCGCCTTCTTCGCCCGCATTCCCCTTAAACCCGACCTTTGGGCCCGGTTGCGGGCCTTCGCCGCGACTCCCGCCGCGGCCGCGCTGTCCGGGGTGCAGCGCCGGTTCCTTGAGGAAACGGTTAAGGACTTCCGGGACGCCGGCGCGGACCTGCCGGCGAACGCCCGCGCTCGCTTGGAGGCCCTTCAGACAGAAATGGCCCAAGTGGCCCAGAAGTTCGGGGAGAACGTCCTTGATGCCACGAATGCCTGGCAGTTGGTGATTCCGCCCGCGGAGGAGGCCCGCCTCGAGGGCCTGCCGTCCCAGGCCAAGGCCGCGGCCCGCCGCAGCGCCGAAGCCAAGGGATTGGAGGGCTGGCGCTTCACGCTCCACCAACCCTCGCTGGAGCCGGTGCTGATGCACCTGCGCGACGAGGACATCCGCCGGCAGGTCTGGAGCGCCAGCGCCGCCATCGGCTCCCACACCCCCCACGACAACGCGCCCCAGATCGAGCGTCTCCTGCAACTCCGGGCCGAGAAGGCCAAGCTGCTGGGCCAGGATCATTTCGCGGACAGCGTCCTGCGCCGCCGGATGGCCGGGCAGGGCGCGCGGGCGCTGGCTTTCGTCGAGGACTTCCGGAACCGCTGCCTCGCCCCGTTCGCGCGGGAGGCCAAGGAACTGGAGGAGTTCCGGGCGGCCGGCACCGGCGAGCCGGTCCGGCGCCTCGCTCCGTGGGACGTCGGCTTCTGGGCCGAGCGCCTGCGGCAGGCCAGCTACCAGTTCGACGAGGAGGCGCTGCGCCCGTACCTGCCGATGGACCGCGTCATTGCCGGCCTGTTCGAGATTGCCGGCCGGGTCTTCGGCCTGAAGGTCACGGAACACGCCCCGGGCACGGTGCCGGTCTGGCACCCCGAGGTCCGGTTTTACGAGATGCACGACCGGGCGGGGCGGCACGTCGGGTCGTTCTATGCCGACTGGCATCCGCGCGAGTCGAAGCGGGGTGGGGCGTGGATGAACTACCTCATCACCGGTGGCCCGCAGCCCGATGGGACGCGCCTCCCGCACCTGGGCCTTATCTGCGGCAACATGACGCCGCCCGCGGGCGATCGCCCGGCGCTGCTGACCCACCGCGAGGTGGAGACCATCTTCCACGAGTTCGGCCACCTCTTGCATCACCTGTTGGGCGAGGTGCCGATTAAGTCGCTCAATGGCGTCAACGTGGCTTGGGACTTCGTCGAGCTGCCCTCGCAGATCTTCGAGAACTGGACGTGGGAGCGGGAGGGCTTGGACCTGTTCGCGCGGCACCACGAAACGGGGGCGCCGATCCCGGAGGAGTTGTTCGGGCGGATGCAGGCGGCGCGTAACTTCCGGGCGGCGAGCGCGACGATGCGGCAGGTGGCCTTCGGTAAGCTGGACCTGCTTTTGCATATGCATACGGCCGACTATGCCGGGGCGGGCGACGTTGAGCCGCGGTTGCGGGCGGCGGTGGCGGACTGCCTAGTGCCGACCGAGCCGCCTGCGCCAACCATCGTGAAACGTTTCACCCATCTGTTCGGAGATCCGGTCGGCTACGCGGCCGGGTATTATTCGTACAAGTGGGCGGAGGTGCTGGAGGCCGACGCCTTCACGCGTTTCCAGCGCGAGGGGATCTTCAGCAGGGAGGTGGGCGCGGAGTTTGTCCGTTGCATCCTCAGCCGCGGCAACGCGGAGGATCCGGCCGTGCTGTTCCGTTCTTTCCTTGGGCGTGATCCCGACCCGCAGGCCCTACTGCGACGGTGCGGGTTGGCGGCGTAAAGCCGGCCAGGCCCCGGGAAGCGACGGATGGAACGCCGCCCGTCGCTTTCCAGCGTGGTCTTTTTCCTCTGGCAAAACCGCGCGTTTGCCTAATTTCTCTCTGCAGTCATCATCTCCTCGTCCTCAAAACCCATTTGCTTATGTTTATCTGGTTTCTCCTCATCATTGTCCCGATGTTGTTTGGCCTGTACGCGCAGATGAAAATTCGGCGCGCGTACGCGCGGAACGTGGAAATCCCGTCGCGCGGTCACATTCGCGGCGTGGAGGCCGCCGAGGCGGTGATGCGTTCGGCTGGCATCAGCGACGTCGAGATCGTCGAGGTCCCGGGCGAGCTGACCGACCACTATGACCCGCTGAACAAGCGTCTGGCGCTGTCACATCACAACTATCACGGCACCAGCCTGGCCGCGCTAGGCGTGGCCGCCCACGAGGCGGGTCACGCGATCCAGCACAAAGTCGGCTATGCGATGATGAACGTCCGCCAGACGATGGCGCCGGCGACCCAGATCGCGGCGGGCGTGGCGAACTTCGTAATGATCGCGGGCATCGTCCTGCTTTCGACCGCGATCGGCGGAACCTTGCTGACGGTCGGTGCGGTGGCGCTGGGCGTGATCTGCCTCTTCCACTTGGTGACGTTGCCGGTGGAGTTTGATGCGAGCCGCCGGGCAAAGGCGCAACTGGTAAACTTAGGTATCGTGGAGCGCGACGAGATGGAGGGCGTGCACGAGACCCTGGATGCGGCGGCGCTGACGTATGTGGCGGCCTTCGTGGCGGCGCTGGGCAGCTTGCTGCACATCCTGCTGATGCTTTCCGGCCGCCGGGAGGAGTAACCGGTTGGGGCAGGCTCCGCCGAGTTCGGATGGCCGCAAGAAGCCCCAAGGTTCCGGGGCGCGGAAAGCGGTCAAGTTGGGGTCCGTTCGCGCCTTGATCGCGAGTTTGGGAGTTCCCTGACTGGCGGGACCCTAACCAAGGGTGCCCATTCGAGCTTCCGGCGAGCTAGGCCAAAGGTTCTTGGCTCGAGCCCTCGTGGCAGCTCCCGCAACGAAGACCCGCGGCGTCTATCGACACCACGCAGGTTTCCGGCGACTGATCTAGCCCCGTGAGCCTTTTGCAGCCCACGCCGTCCAAGCCGATGCCGGCGATGCCCTAAAAAAGGGCAAGTTGCGCTGGGCGCGGAGGACTTTTTAAGGGCTTCCGGCATGCCGCGTACTGCCCGTCTCCTCGCCGTCGCCGCCGAATCGCCCTCATCTCTCTTTCCCCTCCACCTGCTCGCCCGATCCCTGATGCAATCTCCGCTCCAACGTCCCTAGCTCTTCGGCCTGCTCGCGGGGCTGTTCCTCGCCGCTGCCCTGTGCTTCGCCTCCGTGATGGTGACCCGCACCTGGGTCCACCTGAAGGAGAGCCAAGTGATCCGGGTCACGGGGTCCGCCCGGAAGAACGTGCGCTCCGACCTCTGCGTTTGGAGCGGTGTGCTCCAGACGGAGGGCAAAACCCTTAGAGGAGGGCCGCGCCAAGTTCGAAGGGGACCAGCGCCGGCAGATCGCGTTCCTCACCGCCAAGGGCTTCGCCCGGCATACCCTCTCACCAGCGCACGTGCGCGACATCGCCCTCGCGGCAAGGGCGTGCCGGACGCCGACGAGGGTCAGTTGCCGCAGCGCGTGGGCTACCAGTTGCTGCAGGGCGTGCAGATCAGCTCGGAGCGCGTCGAGGACCTTCCCAATCTGGCCGCGGAATGCCTGACGCCCCTCGCGGATGGCGTGGTGGTGCAGACGTCCGGCATCCAGGACATCTACACTAGGCTGCCGGAGGCCCGACTGGCGATGCTGGGCGAGGCGACCGACGACGCCCGTCGCCGGGTGGAGGAGATTGCCGGGCGCGGTGGGCGGGCGGCGCGCGAACTGCGGACGGCGCGGCCGGGGGTCGTGCAGATGAACCCGCTGGTCGGTACCGCCACCTCGTGGGAGGGCAATAACGACCAGAGCACCCTCGGGAAGACCATCTCCGCGACCGCCAGCGCCGAGTTCCGCCTGCGTTGAGGCACCTTATGCTTACCCGGCGCTGCTGCGAGCGCCGGTCCGCCGTCGCGTCCACCCAGTTTGCGGCGCTCCGTGGCGTGGCCCTGCCGCCTCGGCTGCTGGCGTGACTAACGTCTGCCTTCAGTGTCCCTCCTATCCTCCTTCGCTTCTCGTTCGATTCTCCCTCGATTGTCGTTCGATCGGAATAACCCCCCATGTTACCGGTCCGGGCCGAAGAGGGCGTGGAAATTGCGCTCCAGACGCACCGCCAGGGCCGCCGGCTCCGCGCCGCGGAGCTCTGCCAGCCCCACCTGCGCCGCCACCAGATCCGCCGGGTGGGCCACCTCGGTGCCATCCACCCGCGCCGGCAGGGCAAACCGCCGCCGCTCGGCCGGCAAAGGCATCGCCGGGGCGTCCGTCTCCACCAACAGCCGCTCCTCCGGGAACGCCCGTACCAGCCCCTGGAACCGCTCCGCCCGCGCACTCCCCGCCGGCGCCCCCAACCGGTGCCCGTTGAACGAAAAGTGCGCCCCCAGCGCCGCATAGACCCCGACCAGCTCCACCGGCCCCCCATAGGCGTGCAGCAAAAACCCCGCCGGCCGCCGCGTCTCCGCCAACGCCGCGCTCAGCGCCCCCCACGCCTCCAGGCAATGCACGCTCGCCGGCCGGCCCCGTTCCGCCGCCAGGGCCAGTTGCCACCGGAACGCCTCGTCCTGCTCCGCCAAGGACGCCCGGCGCAGGCCCGCCAACCGGGGATCATCCGGCCGCGCCCGCTCCAAAATCCAGCGATCCAGCCCGATCTCACCCACCGCCGCCCGCGGGTCCGCGTCCAACCGGCGCTGCAGCGCCTCCCGCCACCCTCGCGACGCGTTGCCCACATCCCACGGATGCAGCCCGTAACTCGGCCGCACCCACGGGAAACGCCGCGCCAACTCCGCCACCACCGGCCAATCGGCCTCGCAGGTCCCATTGACCACCATCGCACCAATCCCCGCCACCTCCAGGTCCGCCGCGATCCGCTCCCAATGCGGCCGCAGCCAGTCGTCCTGCAGGTGATTGTGGGCGTCGTATCGCATTCTAGGGGTGAGCGGGAGCCCCCGCGGCCGCCAAGGCGCGGAGGCGGGCCAGGGCGGACGCGAGCCCGTTGCGGCGGGTGGGGGACAGGTCCCGCAGCAGGCCCAGTTCGGCCAAGGGATCCCGCCCGCAGGAAGCGATCGCGGCCGTCTCGGCGCCCGCATAAACCTCGCACAGGAGCAACAGCAGCCCGCGCACCACCGGCGAATCGGCGTCCGCTCGGAAGGTCCAGCGCCCGCCTTCCTGCCGACCGGTCAGCCAGACGATCGAGATACACCCGAGCACGCGGTGGGCGTCGATCCGCTCCGCCGGGGGCAGCGGCGGGACGCGCCGCACGCGGTCCACGACAAAGGCGAGGCGCTCCTGCGGGTCCTCGAAGGCGCCAAGGTCCGCCGCGAGCCGCGTCAGGGTGTCACCGGGGTTCATCGCCCCGAGCGTGCCCGCCGCGGCCGGTCCGGCAAGCCGGGTCAGTTGTAGAACATCGCCTCGTTCGTCTGGAACAGGGCGTGCGCGAGCTTGGCCCAAGCGTCGAGCGGCAGGCGGTTCTCGTAGGTGCCGCCGATCTGGGTGTTGAAGCGGCCCTGCTGCTTGGGCGCGCCCTTTGGGGCCGCCTTTTTCGCCTTGGCCGCATCCTTCGCGCTGATCTTGGGGGCGGGCTGGTCGGCGGTCAGCTTCACGTCCGCGCCGCCCGGATTGGACGCCACGTACTGGAGCCCGAGGTCGACCTCCCGGCGCGTCGGCCAGCGCTGGAAGATGGCCAGGTAGAGGAGGGTGACGCGGTCCTGGTCCGACTTGAGTTCCGCGAAGGCCGGCCGGTCGACCAGCTTGCGGGCGGTCTCGATGACCATCGGGCTGTTCATCAGAAAAAGGGCCTGCTGCGGCACGAGGGTCTCGTGGCGGCGGCCGGTAGCGACATCCGGGCTGGGGAAGTCGAACTGGGTGAGCAACTCCGGGGGATTGGTGCGGTCGATGATGGTGTAGACGGCGCGCCGCTTGGCGAAGCCCTCGCTGCTGATGGCCACGGGCTTACCGCCATAGGTGCGGTCCAACTCGCCGGCGATCGCCAGCAGGGCGTCGTGCAGCTCCTCGAAATCCATCCGGCGGAGATTGTAGCGCCAGAGCAGCTTGTTGTTGGGGTCCTTCTCCGCGTAGGCGGGATTGGTCTGCGTGCTCTGCTGGTAGGCGTTGCTGAGGACGATCTGCCGGTGGAGCTTCTTCAGGGACCAGCCCTCCTCGACGAAGGTCGCGGCCAGCCAGTCGAGCAACTCGGGGTGGGTCGGCGGGGCGGACATATTGCCGAGGTCGTCGGGCGTGGACACGAAACCCTGTCCCCAGTGCTGCTGCCACATCCGGTTTACGATCACGCGGGCGGTGAGGGGATTCTTGGGGTCGGCGATGGCCATCGCGAGCTGCCAGCGCCCGGAGCCTTCCGTCCACTCGGGCCGCTTCTTCGGGTCCGGTGAGAGGATTTCGAGGAAGCGCCGCGGGACGATGTCGCCCCGGTTCTGGAGCTCACCGCGGAGCAGCACCGGATAGTCGCGCGGCTTGGGCGCATCGACGAGGATGTTGGCCCGGGCGGGAGCGCCGGGATGCTTGGTCTCGAGGTCGGCGATGTCGCGGTGCAGCTCGCGCTCCATCCGCTGCAGGCGCTGGCGCAGGCCGGGATCGACCTTCGGGGCGGGGCCCTTGGCCTTGCCCTTGCCCGCGGTGGCCCGGCGCAGCTCGGCCTGCTGCTCCTTCAGTTCGGCCGCCCGCTTGTCCAAGGCGGCCGTCTTCTCGAGGTAGTCCAGGTAGTCGTCCGTCTTGGGCACGGTCGCGGCGATCGGCGGCAGCACCTCGGGCACGGAGGTGTTCGCGAACACGCCATACAGGGAATAGTAGTCCTTGATGGAGACCGGATCGAACTTGTGGTCGTGGCAGCGGGCGCAGGTGACGGTCAGGCCGAGGAAGGCCTTGGTCGTGACGTCGATCTGGTCCCCGATGATGTCGTCCTTCCGGCCGTTGAACTGGTTGCCGAGGGTGAGGAAGCCGAGCGCGGGGAGCATCGCGCGATTGGCGGGGGCCGCTTCGCCCTTGTCCTTGGCGCGCTTCTCGATCCCGGCCTGCAGGCGGTCGCCGGCCAGCTGCGCGATGATGAACTGATTGTAGGGCAGATCCGCGTTGAAGGCGTTGATCACCCAATCGCGGTAGGTCCAGGCGTGGACGAAGCGGTTGTCCTCCTGACGGGCCGCGTCACCCTTGGTGTCCGAGTAACGGGCAATATCGAGCCAGTAGCGGGCCCAGTGCTCGCCGTACTGTGGGGTGGCGAGGAGGCGGTCGACCAGCTGCTCCACGGCGTTGGGAGAGGTGTCGGCGACGAACTTCTGCACCTCCGCGGGGTGGGGCGGCAGGCCGATGAGGTCAAAGTACAGGCGGCGGATCAGGTTCGCGCGCTCGGCTGGGGCGTTGGGCTTCATCCCGTTGGCCTCGAGCTTGGCGAGGACGAAGCGATCAATGGGCGTGCGGGCCCAGGCCTCGTCCTGCACGGCCGGCAGGGCCGGCTTCTTCACCGGCTGGAAAGCCCAATGGCTGCGTCCGGTGCCCGCGTAGGTGCCGCCGGGCGCGCCAGCCTTCTTCACCCGCGGATCGGGGGCGCCGCGCTGCACCCATTCGGTCAGGGCCGCGATCTCCTCGTCGGAGAGCTTCTCGCCCTTGGGCGGCATCTGGAGGTCCTGGTCCGTGTAGCGGATGGCCTGGATCAGCAGGGACTCGTCCGGCTTGCCCGCGACCAGTGCAGGGCCGGTGTTGCCGCCGGCAAGCGTGGCCTCGCGGGTGTCGAGCAGCAGGCCGCCGCGGACGCGGTCCGCCTTGGCGCTGTGGCACGAGTAGCACTTGTTCGCGAGGATCGGGCGGACCTTGGACTCGAAGAACTGCAGGTCCGCCGGCGCAAGGGCCGGGGTGGCCAGCGACGGCAGCGCGTGCGCCGCCCCGGTCAACAGGCCCAGCAGCGGGAGGAGACGGAGGGCGACGGTCATCGGATCAGGTGAGGATGTTGCGGACCACGTTGCCGGCGACGTCCGTGAGGCGGAAATCGCGGCCGTTAAAGCGGTAGGTGAGCTTCTCGTGGTTCAGACCCAGGCAATGAAGGATCGTGGCGTGGAGGTCGTGCGGGTGGACCTTGTCCTGGATCGCGGCGGAACCGAATTCGTCGGTCGCGCCGTGGACGGTGCCGCCCTTGACGCCGCCGCCGGCCATCACGACCGAGAAGGCCTTGGCGTTATGGTCGCGGCCGGGGCTGTCGTAGCCGTTACGGTCGCGGGTGGACTTGCGGCCGAATTCGCCGCCCCAGACAACGAGCGTGGAGTCGAGCAGGCCGCGCTGCTTCAGGTCGCCTAGGAGGGCGGCGAGGGGCTGGTCGATCTCGCGGGCCTTGTTGCCGAGGCGGGTCTCGAGCTGCTGGTGATGGTCCCAGCCGGTGTGCCAGACCTGAACCATCCGGACCCCGCGCTCGATCAGGCGGCGGGCGATCAGGAGCTGCTTGCCCTGCTCGCTGTTGCCGTAGGCGGCGCGGACGGTCTCGGGTTCCTTGTTGATATCGAAGGCGTCTAGCGACTCGGCCTGCATTCGGAACGCGACCTCGTAGCTCTCGAGGCGGGTCTCCAGTGCGGCGTCACGCTGGAGATTGCGGGCGTGGACCTCGTTCAGCTGGTGGATGAGGTCCAGCTGGCGCCGCTGCTCCTTCGCGGTGACGTAAGTGTTGCGGATGTTCTGGATCATCTGCGGCACCGAGGGGGCCTGCGTGTTGATGCTGGTGCCTTGGTAGACGCCGGGGAGGAAGGCGGCCTGGTAATTTGTTGCGCCGCCCGGAGGCTGGCCGCCGCCGCGGAGGGCGATGAAGCCAGGGAGGTTCTGGTTCTCCGTACCGAGGCCGTAGACCAGCCAGGAGCCGAGGCTGGGCTTGGCAATGCGGAGCGAGCCGGTGTTCATAAACACCGTGGCCACCTCGTGGGCCGGGATGTCGGTCCACATCGAACGGATGACCGCGAGGTCGTCGGCGTAGGCGGCGGTCTGGGCGAAGGCGCTGCTGACCTCGAGCCCGCTCTGGCCGTACTTCTGGAAGGTGAAGGGCGAGCCGAGGGCGATCTCGTTACCGATGATCGTCTTGCCGTCCATCCGCGAAAGGGTCGGCTTGGGGTCCCAGGTGTCGAGGTGGGAGGGAGCGCCCTGAGCGAAGATGTGGATGACGGCCTTAGCCTTGCCGTCGAAGTGCGGCGCCTTCGGGGAGAGGGGGCCGGTCGCGCCCTTGGCGGGTGCCGCGAGGAGGTCCTCCGGGCTGAGCAGGTGGGCAAGGGAGAGTCCGCCCATCCCCATTCCGACGCGGTTGAGGAATTGCTTCCGGGTGAGGAAGTAGTCCGCGAGGTCGGTCGAGACGCCGCAGCAGGGGTGGTCCGGGTGGGTCAGCGGGTCGGAGGAATCGGCGGCGTGGGACATAGCGGGGAGCGGGGCGAGTGGGTACCGGCGGAGAACGCTGGGGAGGAGACGACGCGCGCGGCGCGCGGGTTTCAGCGAGGAGTGAGTGCAAGGCAAAGCCGGTGATGCGCTGCGGGCAACGGGGAAGTTTGGGGATCGAAGGATTCGGGGCGGGCGGCCGGTTTCGGCCGGTGGGCGGGGCGGAGGCTCAGCCTTGGAACCCTCGCTGCATCGGTGTCCCGCCGCGGCGGGGCTCCTCTTTCTTTTCAATTCGCGCCCGGCGCGCGGCGCACGTACAGCGGCACGCTCGCCTCGTGGCGGCTATCCAGGGCGAGGTCGATCGAGTACTCGCCGAACTGGTCCAGCTTGAGGCCGGCGATGTTCGCCACGACCTGAATCGCGTTCGAATCCGCGTCCGCCGGCATCTGGACCTGCAGGGTGATGTCGATCGGCGGCAAGAGCGCTTTGCCGTCATCATCGACGATCGCGAGGCGCAGCTGGCGCTGGCCTTCCTCGAACTTTTGGAAGCGGATCTTCACCGCGAGGCAGCAGTGGGGATGCGTCGCGGGGACCTGCCGGGCGAAGACGCTGTCGAAGCTGCCGGCCACGGTCAGCTTGCCCCCGTAGTCGGCGGCGAAATCGCACAAGGTGAAAATCTCGATAGTCATCAGGACGGGCCGCGGAGCGTGGCGCCGCGGGGCGCAGTGGCGAGCCCGGATTCCGCGTCCGCCTGACATCGCGGTTGCGTGCCGCGCCGTGGCGGCGCAAGGTCCGGAGCCGTGACGCCCCTGCGCCTCATCATTCCCCTGCTTGCCCTCGCCATCGCCGGGGGCGCGGGGGAGCCGCGGGCGACGCCCGGGATCGTGCCCCCCGTGCCCTTGGCGAACCCGGTCGGCGGCGGCGCGGGCGCGGAATCTGGCCTTGCGCTAGCCGCGGCGCGTCGGGCCCAGGACCTCGGCCTGCCCGGGGTCGCGGCGGACTTGTACCGGCGCCTGCGTACCGCGGATGCGGCGGATTCCGACGGCCTGACCCTCGCCTTGGCGACTGCGCTGATCGACGCGGGGCGGGCTGAGGAGGCGCTGCCGGTGTTGGAGGAGTACCAGGGCGCGCGCGGCTCCGCGTGGCAGTTGCGCGCTGGCTTGGCAGCCAGCCAGCTGCGGCGGTTGGAGGCGGCGCGGGCCGCGGTAACGGCGGTGCGGGAGGCTGACCTGCCAGCGGGCGACCGTGCCTGGTGGTGGTTCCTGCAGGGCGAGCTGGTTGATCTGGCCCGGGCGGGGGAGTTTGCGCGGGCGAACGAGTTTTACCGCCGCGCCGAGCAGGCGGCCCCGAACGAGCTGGCGCGGGCGCGGTTCCAACTGGCCGCGGAAACCCTGCGCCTGCGCTTGGGCGCCCCGCGCGAGGCCGACCTGAAGGCGATGCGCGAGAACTACGAACGCCAGCAGGGCTCCGCGCTCGGCTACGGCTTTGCCCAGACCTATTCGTTGGCCTTGGACGCCGTGGGCCAGAAGGGGCAGGCGGTCACATTCCTGCAAGGCGTGCTCGTCGGCCTGCCGCGGGCGGAGCGCGTTTGGTGGGACAAGTTGCGGCTGGTGCTGGGCTTAATCGGCGACAAGTCCCGGACGGGCGCGGGCCGCAATGCCTTGGGCCAGCTGTTGGAGTCGGGACACGATCCTCTGCGCCAGCGGCAGGCCCTGCAGGTCCTGGCGGCGGAATCAGGGGCGGAACCGGAGCGGGCGCAGTTCCGGGCCCTCCTGAATCGCCTGCTGGAGGCGCGGCCGGATCATCCGATCAAGGAGAGCCTCCTCTACTTTCGGGCCCAGCTGGCGCTGCTGGAGCGGGAGTTCGCGACCGCGGAAGAGGATGCGAACGCGCTCCTGCGGCAGTTTCCGCTGTCCCCGCTACGGGTTCACGCCGTGGGCGTCCTGACCCAGTCGGCGTGGGAGCAGCGGCGTTACCGGCTGGCGGCCGACTTCGCGCAGCGGACCCGGACGGAGCTGCGGGTGCAGGGGCCAGCGGGTGACGGGGAGGCGGCGCTGGCGCTGCTGGAGGCTGAGGCGTGGTTCCGGGCCGGGCTGGCTTCGGCGGACCGGGCGGATTACCGGGGGGCGGCGGCTGCCTATGCGGCGGTGGTGCGCGCGCGGACGGCGGGCATTCCGGCGGAGCGCTGGGGTGGCCTGATGCTGCAGCGGGTGTTGGCGGAGATCCGGGCGGGTTCGGGCGAGGCGGGGCGCGTGCTTGACGAACTGGCGGCCGATCCGGCTTTCGATGCCGAGAACCGCTGGCGGGCGGAGTGGAGCCTAGCGCGGGCGCTGTTGACCGAGGGCACGGCGGGCGTGCGGGAGGCCTATGGGCGCGTGAATCGCCTGCTTGGGGCGGCGCCGCCGCCCGGCCTGCCGGGGGAGTTGCGTGTGCGGATGACGTGGCTCCAGGCGCGGCTGGCGTATGATTCCGGGGAACTGGAGCGGGCGGTCGAGTTGAGCGGGGCCCTGTTGGCGGCGCCGGAGCTGCCGGCGGCGCTGCGGACCGAACTGACCTCGACGGCCGCGCTCCTGCGGGGGCGGGCGGAGTTTGCCTTGGGGAGGGAGCCCGCGGCGTTGGAAACTTTGCGGCGCTTGCGCGCGGAGCATCCCGGATCCGAAGCGGCGGCGTCCTCGTTCCTCACCGAGGCGGAGCATTTCGCGGATCAGGACAAGATCGACGAGGCCCGGAACCGGCTGATCAGCCTGACCGACAATCCCGCCTACCGGACGAGTGATTACGTGCCGTTTGCATTGTTCCGGCTGGCGACTTTGGCGGAGCGTTTGGGGCGACCAGAGAACCTGCAGGAGGCGAACAAGCGCATCGAGGAGCTCGTGGCCAGCCCGGCGGGGGCGACCCAGCCGGACCTGGTGTTTGCGGCGCGACTGCGGCAGGGGAACATCTTTCGCAAGCTGAACGATTTTCCCGCGGCGCAGCGGGCATACGAGGATCTCGTCAATCGCTACCCGAGGCGGCCGGATGTGGTGCTGGCGCAGCTGGCGTTGGCGGACACCCACAGCGCGCAGTCCGCGGCGGCCGACACGACGCATGCGGATGTAGCGCAGCTGTTGTTCGAGCAGTTGCGGGACCGGGTAGATGCGCCGCGGGACGTGCGGGTGGAGGCGGGGCACAAGCTGGGCCTGCTGCTGGCGCGGCGGGGGCGGGTGGAGGAGGCGATCGCGGTTTGGTGGCGGGATGTGATCCAGCCGAACCTGCGAGAGGAGGCGGGGCTCTTTGAGCCGGGCGCGACGCGGCCGTACTGGCTGGCGCGGACCCTTCGGGAACTGGGTGAGGCGCTGGAGCGGCTGGGGCGCACCGATGAGGCGCGGCGGGCGTACGAGTTGCTGTTGGACCAGCGGTTGCCGGCGGGCGAGTCGATCGCGCGGGCGCGGCTGGAGCAGTTGGGCGGAGGCGCGCGGCGGTGAGCGCGGTTGCTTTCAGGTTTGCCGTGCGGCGACCCGCGCCAAGGCTTCCCACTTATGTCCGGTCCTGACCTCAGTTTGCTCGCGCGTGGCGGTCCGATGCTGCTGGTGCTGGCCGGGCTGGCGGTGCTGGCCGCGACGGTCTTTGTGGAGCGCCTGTTGTTTTTGCACCGGGGGCAGATCCGGGCGCGGGAGTTTCTGGAGGGCATTCGGAACATTCTGGCCAAGCGGCGCCTTGTCGAGGCGTTGACCGTGTGCGAGGAGACGCCGGGTCCGGTGGCAGCGGTCGTGAAGGTGGCGCTGCTGCACGCGGGGGAGCCCGAGGAGAAACTGCGGTTCCGGGTGCAGGAGGCGGCGTTGCTGGAGCTGCCCTTGCTGGAGCGGCGGATCGGGGCGCTTGGGGCGATCGCGCAGGTGTCGCCGTTGGTGGGCATTTTGGGGACCGTGCTGGGAATGGCGGGGACCTTCCAGGCCTTCGAGCAGGGCGGCAATTACGCGATGGCGGCGGGGTTGTCGCGGGGGATGTGGCAGGCGCTGTTGGCGACCGGCGGAGGTCTGCTGGTGGGCATTCCGGCGCTGGTGGCGCATCATTTCCTGTCGGCGCGGGTGCGGGCGATCACCCACGACCTCGAATGGTCGGGGAACGAGATCCTGCGGTACCTCGTGACCGAGTATCAGGGCGCGGGCGTGGCGGCGGGGGGGACGGGGGAGGGGAGCCGGTGATCGCGCGGCCGTTGGATCTGGCCTCGCGGTTGCGGCCGCCGCCGGCGGCGCCGGTCGCTTTGTACCTGGCGGCGGCGGGGTTGCTGGCGCTGTTCTTCGCGATCTTCGGGTCCCGCTTTGTGCTCGCTCCGGGGGTCGCGGTGGATTTCCGGCTCCCGCGGGTGGTGGGTGCGGAAGCGGGGGCGCGGCCGGCGACACACGTCGTGACCATCATCAGTTCCGGGCAGATCTTCATCCCCGACGGCTTGCGCAAGCTGCCGGAGCTGGGCGAGTGGCTGCGGGCGCAGGCGCGGGTGACCCCGCAGCCGCTGTTACTAGTGCGGGCGGGGACCGACGTGGCTGCGGACGTTCTGGCGGAGGTGGCGAGTTTGGCGCGGGAGGCGAGCTTCGAGATGATCTGGGCGGCGGGCGAACCCGTGGGTCGCAAGTGAAACCGGCGTGCGCGCAACAGTTCGGGCCCCGGGTGCGCCACTGGTCGCTGGCGGTGCTGGTGGCGGCCGCGCTTGTGGGCGCGGGCCTGCTCGTGATCCGGGGCCTCGATCCCCTGCCGGCGCCCGGTAAGGGGGTAGCGCCGGCGCCGGTGCGGCTGGCGCGCTCCGCGGAGGCGGATGGATTCCTGCGGGACGAGGCGAGCATCCGGGATTTGCGGCCGCTGTTTTTGCCGACGCCGGTCAATGCGCGGGCGCCGGAGCCGCGGCGGGAGGCGGGGCGGTCTCTTTTGGATGAGGTTCCCGTGCGACTAATCTATGGGGAGGGCGAGGCGGCGCTGCGGCGGTGGCTGCCGCCGGTGGCAACGATGGGGGGTAGACCAGTGGAGCGGGTGGAGGCTCGGATGACCCTGGAGGCGGATGGCACGGAGGTGGCGCCAGTGGGGTTGGGACGGGAGAGTCGGAAGCTGGTCCCAGAGCCGCCGCGGGGTGGGTTGCTCGAGGTCCTCGTGGCGGGGACCGGGGAGCGCGCGCTCTCGGCGGAGTTGCCGGACACCCTCGCGCCGCCGGGGGGCAAGGATTGGGAGCCGCTTGAGTTGCTCGCGATCGTCGACGTGGCGGGCTTGGCGGGGCCGCTGGTCGTCACGGAGAGCTCCCGGGTGGAGGAGGTGGACGTCCATTTCCGGCGGCAGTTGCGGCAGGTTTTTCGGCTGGGGGAGCGGTTGGCGCCGGGGGTTTACCGGGTGGTGGTGGGCCCGTGAGTCCGAAAGTGGTGCATCCGACGAATTTGCTGTTGACGGTACCGAGGGCCGGTAGCACCCTTTCCGACTCTTTTCGTTTTTTCCCACATTCTTTTCGCCCAGATAGCTCAGTTGGTAGAGCACCCCCTTGGTAAGGGGGAGGTCGACGGTTCAAATCCGTTTCTGGGCTCCAGGTTAGGATAAGCGTCGCATTGGTTTTCCCGACGTTAAACCGCGAAGCCAGCCAGTCCGTCTTCAATCATCACCCAAACACCCGTCTCCCATGGCTAAAGCCTCATTCGAACGCAAGAAACCGCACGTGAACGTCGGCACGATCGGCCACGTCGATCACGGCAAAACGACGCTGACGACCTCAATCCTCGCGTGCCAGGCCCGCAAGGGGCTGGCCGAGGTGAAGACGTACGCGGACATCGCTAAGGGAGGCACCGTGCGGGACGCCTCGAAAATCGTGACGATCTCGGTGGCGCACGTCGAGTACGAGTCGGACAAGCGCCACTACGCGCACGTCGACTGCCCGGGCCACGCCGACTTCGTGAAGAACATGATCACCGGTGCCGCCCAGATGGACGGCGCGATCCTGGTGGTTTCGGCGGCTGACGGCCCGATGCCGCAGACCCGCGAGCATATTCTCCTAGCCCGCCAGGTCGGCGTGCCGAAGATCGTGGTCTTCCTGAACAAGGTCGACCTGCTCGAAGACAAGGAGCTCCTCGATCTCGTCGAGATGGAAATCCGCGAGCTGCTGACCAAGTACCAGTTCCCGGGTGACACCGCCACCATCGTGCGCGGTTCCGCCACGGCGGCGCTGGCCGGCACTCCCGTGGGTGAAAAGGCTATCGCCGAGCTGATGGCCGCGATCGATAATGACATTCCGGAGCCGGCGCGCGAGATGGACAAGCCGTTCCTGATGTCCGTCGAGGACGTCTTCTCGATCACTGGCCGTGGCACCGTCGCCACCGGTCGGATCGAGCGCGGCGTGGTGAAGGTGAACGACACCGTCGAAATCGTCGGCCTGCGCGATACCGTGACTTCGGTCGTGACCGGCATCGAGATGTTCCGAAAGCTGCTGGATAGTGGTCAGGCGGGCGACAACGTCGGTATCCTGCTGCGCGGCATTGAGAAGGACGGCATCGAGCGCGGCCAGGTCTTGGCGGCCCCTAAGTCGATCAACCCGCATAAGAAGGCCAAGTCCGAAATCTACGTTCTCTCGAAGGACGAGGGCGGTCGCCACACGCCGTTCTTCAACGGGTACCGCCCGCAGTTCTACTTCCGGACGACGGATGTGACCGGGATCGTCAACCTGCCGAAGGGCGTCGAGATGATTATGCCGGGCGACAATGTCGCGGTGGAGATCGAGCTGATCGTGCCGATCGCGATGGAAAAGACCCAGAAGTTCGCGATCCGCGAGGGTGGCCGCACCATCGGGGCGGGTCGCATCACGGACATCATCGAATAAACCGCGAGGCGAAACCCTCCCGACGTCTCGCCGAGGCATCTCCGGATGTCTCGGCTGCGTCGTCTAAAAGGACCAACCATAGGCGCGTAGCTCAATTGGTAGAGTAGCGGTCTCCAAAACCGTTGGTTGGGGGTTCGATTCCCTCCGCGCCTGCCATCTTTCCGCATGAAAAATCCTTTCCGTAGCACCCGTCTCTTCATTGGCGAGATGGTGGGTGAACTCCAAAAGGCTACTTGGCCGACCAAGAGCGAGCTGCGCGACTCCACCATCGTGGTGATCGTGGCGGCGATCATCATGGGGATCTTCACCAGCATCAGTGACTTCTCGCTCACGCAGGTCGTGATCCTGTTCACGGACCTCGTCAGCTGAGCCATCCCCAATGCCCGCCCCTTCCACCTCTCCGGCCGGAGCCCAATGGTTCGCGGTGCACACGCTCTCCGGCCAGGAAAACAAGGTTAAGACCTACATCGAGAAGTTCAAGAAGCCCGAGGAGCTCGATGATTTTCTCTTCGAGGTGCTGTTGCCCACCGAGGTGGTCTCGGAAGTCAAGGGGGGCAAGAAGAGCACGAAGGTCCGCAAGCTGTATCCTGGTTACGTGTTCCTGCATGGCCGCCTCTACGGGGAGGATGGCAAGCTGATCAACAAGCCTTGGTATTTCGTCAAGGAGGCATCCGGGGTCATTGGTTTCGTGGGCGGCGATCGCCCCTCGGCGCTGCGGCAGGCGGACGTCGATGAGATCTACGCCCGGATCGAGGCCGCCAGCGGCAAGGAGGTTCCGAAGGTGCAGTATAACGTCGGTGAAGAGGTTAAGATCACCGATGGCGCCTTCGCCTCGCTGACGGGCCGCATCGACGAGGTTGACCCCGAGCGGGGTAAGCTACGCGTCTCTGTCTCGATCTTCGGCCGATTCACGCCCGTCGAGCTCGAATACTGGCAGGTCCAGCGGATGACTGAGTGACCGGTTCTCCCCCTTTTTAATCGAAACGTAATTCCCCGCCCTCCTATGGCCAAGAAGATCCAAGGATACATCCGACTCCAGCTACCTGCCGGCGCCGCCAATCCCGCCCCCCCGGTCGGTCCAGCGCTCGGCGCCCAAGGCGTCAACATTATGGCGTTCTGCAAGGAGTTCAACGCCCGCACCAAGGATCAGAACGGGATGATTCTTCCGGTGGTCATCACGGTCTTTTCCGACAAGAGCTTCACGTTCATCCTCAAGTCCCCGCCGGCGTCCGTCCTCCTGAAGAAGGCAGCGAACATTGCCAGCGGTTCGGCTAGGCCGAACCAGGACAAGGTGGGCAAGGTCACTCGCAAGCAGCTGCTGGAGATCTACAACATTAAGAAGGCCGACCTGAACGCGACCACCCCCGACGCAGGGATCAAGGTGATCGCGGGCACCGCCCGGAATATGGGCATCGAGGTCGTCGACTGAGTTTTTGCCCCGGGCGCGAGTCCGGGGCCCGTTTCCAACCCATCGCGGGAGTCCCGCCGGGACGTTCGCACCGCACCCAACCATGCCGAAGAAGTACAGCAAGCGTTACCAAGGCGCCGTCAAGGTCGCCGATCTGGCCAAGGAGTATCCGCTGAAGGAAGCGGTGGAGATCCTGGTCAAGTTTCCCAAGGCCAAGTTCGACGAGACCGTCGAGCTTTCGTTCCACCTCGGGGTGGACGCCACCTCCGGGGAGCAAAACGTTCGTGGGACGACCCCGCTGCCAAACGGCTCCGGTAAGAAGGTCCGCGTACTCGTCTTCACGGACGACGCCGCCAAGGCGCTGGCCGCCGGGGCGGAGTTCGCTGGCCTGCAGGAGATGATGCAGAAGGTGAACGAGGGCTGGCTGGACTTTGATGTGGCGATTGCGACCACCGAGGCGATGAAGCAGGTGCGCACGTTGGCGCGCGTGCTCGGTCCTAAGGGCCTGATGCCGAACCCGAAGGCGGGTACCGTGACGGACGACGTCGCTGCTGGCATCAAGGCGGTGAAGGCCGGGCGAGTGGAGTTCAAGATGGACAAGACCGCAAATATCGGAGTCGGCGTGGGCAAGCGTTCCTTCACCCCCGTGCAGATCCTTGAGAACGCCTCCGCGGTGCTGGAGGCCGTGGGCAAGGCGAAGCCGAATACCTTTAAGGGCGGCCAGTTCATCAAGTCGGTCACCCTGTCGTCGAGCATGAGCCCGGCGGTGAAGGTTGCTTCCACTGAATTTTCCAAGTATTAAGGTCACTGTCTATGAGAGCCGAAAAACAATACCTGATCGCGGAGGTCGACTCCCACCTCAAGAAGAGTGACTACGTCATCTTGGCGAATTTCACGAAGGTGACGGTCGCGGACACGGCGGACCTGCGCAAGCTGCTGGCCAAGGAGAATGCCGAGTTCCACGTGGTGAAGAACAGCTCGCTTCGGGTCGCGGCCAAGGCTCTGGGCCTGCCGGACGTCGAGACCGCGCTGACGGGGCCGACGGCGGTCATCGTCGGCGGTCGCAATTCGGCGGGCGTGGCGAAAATCCTGAAGAGGTTCTTCGAGGACAAGCAGAAGCTCGACATCAAGCTGGGCGTGCTGGACCGCAAGCTGGTCTCGCGCGGCGACTTGCTCAAGATCGCGGAGCTGCCGTCTTTCGATGCGCTGCGCGCCCAGTTCCTAGGCCTGTTGTCCAGTAATGCGGCTGCGTTCGTCCGCGTGCTGGACGCCAAGGTCAAGAGGGAGCAGCCCGCTGCTCCCGCCGCCTGAGCCCTCCAGGCCCGAGGCGTTCCCCGTCCTTCCTTCCCAATCCCTTTCCCGTCTGCGCCGGCCCTGTCGGCGGGGGCGGAACATCACCATCCACGAATCGGCTAGGAGATACGTCTCTTAAACGTGCGCCTTCCCGCGCCGCTAGCCGGTTTCAGGAGCCGTTACCATGAGCAACATCACCAAAGATCAAGTCATCGAGTGGCTTTCGGGCCAGTCGGTTCTCGAACTCGCCGCGCTGGTCAAGGACCTCGAGGGCAAGTGGGGCGTCTCTGCCGCCGCTGCCGTCGCCGCCCCCCCTGCGGGCGGTGCCGCGGGTGCCGCCGCCGCTCCCGCGGCCGAGGCGCAGACCGAGTTCACCGTCATCCTCAAGGATGCCGGCGCGAACAAGATTGGTGTCATTAAGGAAGTCCGTGCGGTCACGGGCCTAGGCCTCAAGGAGGCCAAGGACCTGGTCGAGGGCGCCCCGAAGCCAGTTAAGGAGAATGCCCCCAAGGCCGAGGCCGAGGAAATCAAAAAGAAGCTCGAGGCGGCCGGCGCCAAGGTCGAACTCAAGTAATCCCGCTCGGCTTGGCGACCTTCCCCGCCCAATCTACGTTTTTTTCGGGACAGGCTGCGGGAGTTCCGCGGCCTGTCCTTTCCCAGCTTAGTGCGTTTCATCCGTCCGCGCCCGTCCGCTTCCCTCCGTCCTTTTCTCCCCTTACGGGAAACTCCCATGGCCGACCGTAACCACCTCGACCGCGTCAACTTCGGCAAGCTCCGCGAAGTGATCCAGCCGCCGAACCTCATCGAGATCCAGATCACGTCGTATCTCGACTTCCTGCAGAAGGGCGTGCCGGAAAAGCAGCGCAAGCCGCAGGGGCTTGAGGCGGTGTTCCGCGAGGTGTTCCCGATTCTTTCGTACGACGAGCGGCTGACGCTGGAGTACGTCTCCTATACGCTGGGGGATGCGAAGAATTCCGAGCTCGAGTGCCTCCGCGAGGGGATCACCTATTCCGTGCCGTTGTATGTGAAGCTGCGGTTGCGTGAGGAGGATTTCATCAAGGACGAGGACATCTACATGGGGGAGATCCCGATGGTGACGGAACGCGGCTCCTTCATCATCAATGGCGCCGAGCGCGTCGTGGTGTCCCAGCTGCACCGCTCCCCTGGCATCGCTTTCGAGGTGGCGCTCCATCCGAACGGCAAGCCGTTGCATTCCTTCCGCATCATCCCCGACCGCGGCACCTGGCTCGAGGTCCAGTTCGACAACAACGACCTGCTCTACGTCTACCTCGATCGCCGTCGCCGCCGCCGGAAGTTCCTCATCACGACCCTGCTCCGCGCGGTCGGCTACAGCTCGGACATCGACCTCCTGAACCTGTTCTACGAGATCAGGGATCTTCGCGTCTCCAAGGCGCTGGATATGGAGAATGTCTCCACCTTGGTGCTCGTGGAGGATGCCATTGACGCGCAGAAGGGCGTGGTGCTCGCCCGGGCCTTCGAGCCGCTGACCAAGGCGATCGTCCGCACCTTCGAGAAGCACGACATTGCGACCCTCCGGGTCATCGACACCTCGGTGGACGAGGGTGCGATCATCCGGGCCCTGAAGAAGGACCCGACCCGCAACGAGGAGGAGGCGCTCAAGGAGATCTACAAGCGCCTGCGTCCGGGCGAGCCGCCGACGACCGCCAACGCCAAGGCCCTGCTCAAGCGCCTGTTTTTCGATCCCAAGCGTTACGACCTTGGCCGCGTCGGCCGCTACAAGGTCAATCAGAAGCTTGGTCTGAAGGCCGATCTAGAGCAGCGAATCCTGGAGAGCGCGGACGTGGTCGCCGCGACCAAGTACCTTGTCCGCCTGAAGCGGGGCGTGGGTGTGGTCGATGACATCGATCACCTCGGTTCCCGCCGCGTGCGCACCGTGGGCGAGCTGCTCGCCAATCAGTGCCGCGTGGGCCTCAGCCGCACGGAGCGGCTGGTCCGCGAGCGAATGACGATGTACGACCAGAGCGTCGACTCGATCACCCCGCAGAAGCTGATCAACCCTAAGGCGTTGACCACCGTCATCCGCGACTTCTTCGCCCGCAGCCAGCTGTCGCAGTTCATGGACCAGATCAACCCGCTGGCCGAGGTAACGCACAAGCGCCGCCTCTCCGCCCTCGGGCCCGGTGGTCTGAACCGTGAGCGCGCCGGCTTCGAGGTCCGCGACGTGCATCCTTCGCACTATGGCCGCATCTGCCCGATCGAGACCCCCGAAGGTCCGAACATCGGCCTGATCAATTCCTTGTCCACCTATGCCCGGGTGAACGAGTTCGGCTTCATTGAGACCCCTTACCGGGTGGTCAAGGACGGCCGCGTCACCGACAAGATCGAGTACCTGACGGCGGACCAGGAAGAGGCCAAGGTGATCGCGCAGGCGAACGCCGAGATCGACGAGAAGGGTCACTTTGTGGGCAAGGTGACCGTCCGGCAGGATGGCAACTTCCTCGAGGTGCCGCCCGCGGAGGTCCACCTGATGGACGTCTCGCCCAAGCAGGTCATCTCGATCGCAGCGGGGATGATCCCCTTCCTTGAGCACGACGACGCCAACCGCGCCCTGATGGGTGCGAACATGCAACGCCAGGGCGTGCCACTGCTGCAGGCGGAGGCTCCCTTTGTCGGCACGGGTATCGAGGAGCGGGTGGCCCGCGACTCGAAGATCGTGGTCGTGGCCGAGGCGGCCGGGATCGTGGCCTCGGTCGATGCCAAGCGCATCGTGGTCACCAAGGACGGCGAGCTGCCTCGTTCGGTGCGGCACGACCCGAAGAGCCACGTGCACGTGTACGAGCTGCGCAAGTTCATGCGCTCGAACGCGGGCACCTGCTTCAACCAGAAGCCGATCGTCCGCGAGGGCCAGAAGGTGAAGGCCGGCCAGATCATCGCCGACGGACCCTCGACCGACCAAGGCGAGATGGCGCTGGGCCGGAACGTCCTTGTGGCGTTCATGCCTTGGAACGGCTATAACTTCGAGGACGCGATCCTCATCTCCGAGAAGGTGCTCCGCGAGGACATCTTCACCTCGATCCACATCCAGGAGTTCGAGGTCACCGCCCGCGACACCAAGCTCGGGCCCGAGGAGATCACCCGGGACATCCCGAACGTGGGTGAGGAAGCCCTCAAGAACCTCGACCACAACGGGGTCATCCGCATCGGTGCGGAGGTGAAGCCCGGGGACATCCTTGTCGGCAAGATTACCCCCAAGTCCGAGACCGAGCTGGCCCCGGAGGAGAAGCTCCTCCGCGCCATCTTCGGCGAGAAGGCGGCCGACGTGAAGGACACCTCGCTGATCGTCCCCTCGGGGGTGGCCGGCATCATTATGGACGTAAAGGTGTCCTCCCGGATCGACAACCAAGAGGAGAAGCTGTCCCCGTCCGATCGTCGTCGCCAGGCCAAGCAGATCCAGGAGGAGTTCAAGACCCAGATGGACAAGCTCCGCGAGGGGCTGACCGAGTCCCTCTCAAACATCCTGCTGGGCGAGAAGATTCCGCTGGACGTGGTGAACGGCGAGACCGGGGAGATCATCATCCCGGCCAATCGCAAGATTACCAAGACGCTGCTGCGCAAGCTGGCGGCGGTCTCCAAGCACGTGCAGATCGACCCCTCGCCGGTCCGCATCAAAATCATGGAGATCATCGGCTCGTACCAGACCAAGTTCGATGAGCTGGAAACGGATCGGGAGCGCAAGATCACCGCCATCGAGGCCGGCGAAGGCTCGGCCGACGGCGCGATCAAGCAGGTCAAGGTCTTCATCGCCACCAAGCAGAAGCTGGAGGTCGGCGACAAGATGGCTGGCCGCCACGGCAACAAGGGCGTCGTCGCCAAGATCGTGCCGGAGGAGGATATGCCGTTCCTGCCGGACGGAACCCCCGTCGAGATCTGCCTAAACCCGCTGGGCGTGCCTTCCCGCATGAACGTGGGCCAAGTGCTCGAGACTCATCTGGGGTGGGCCTGCAAGAAGCTGGGCATTAAGGTCGCGACCCCCGTCTTCGACGGCATTCCGGAGAAGAAGGTGCGCGATTACCTGAAGGACGCCAAGCTGCCGTCCTCCGGTAAGAGCACCCTGATGGACGGGCGCACCGGCGAGAAGATCGATCAGGAGGTCGTTGTGGGTTACATTTATATGATGAAGCTCAACCACCTGGTCTCCCACAAGATCCACGCCCGGGCGGTCGGACCCTATTCCCTCGTCACCCAGCAGCCGCTGGGCGGCAAGGCGCAGTACGGCGGCCAGCGCTTCGGCGAAATGGAAGTGTGGGCCTTGGAGGCCTATGGCGCGGCCCATACCCTGCAGGAGCTCCTCACCGTCAAATCGGACGACGTCCAAGGCCGCACGAAGATCTACGAGTCGCTGGTCAAGGGTGACAACACCCTTCAGGCTGGCACGCCGGAGTCCTTTAACGTTCTGATCAAGGAAATCCAGTCCCTCGGCCTCGACATCAAGCTGCAGAAGCGCGATGCCCTCAGCTTTGGCGCCTGAGCGCCGGCTTTGGCCACTCAACCAACATCTAGGGAGACACCAAAATGATTCAACCCAACGAGACCGCCGCCACATCCCGCGATCAGGCCCGCGAGGCCATCGGCTTGGAGGAGAGCGCGTTCGACTGCGTGTCCATCACCGTCGCTTCCCCCGAGACCATCCGCAAGTGGTCGAAGGGCGAGGTGAAGAACCCGGAGACGATCAACTACCGCACCTTCAAGCCCGAGCCGGGCGGCCTCTTCTGCCAGAAGATCTTCGGCCCGGTTCGCGATTACGAGTGCGCTTGCGGCAAGTACAAGCGCATCAAGTACAAGGATGTGGTGTGCGATCGCTGCGGCGTCGAGGTGACGATCGCCCGCGTCCGCCGCGAGCGGATGGGCCACATCGAGTTGGCGGTGCCGGTGGCTCACATCTGGTTCCTCAAGTCGATGCCCAGCCGCCTCGGCCTGTTGCTTGATATGACGGCGCGCTCCCTGGAGCGGGTCATCTATTACGAGAACTACATGGTGATCGATCCAGGTAAGACCCCGCTCGAGCCCCGCCAGCTGCTGACCGACAACGAGTACCGGCAGGCCCTAGACGAGTACGGTGATGATTCGTTTGTCGCCAAGATGGGCGCTGAGGCGGTGCGCGATGCCTTGGTCAAGACCGATATGGAGGCCACCGTCGCCGAGCTGCAGGAGCAGATGCGCGCGACCAAGTCGAAGCAGATCAAGAAGAAGCTCTCCAAGCGTCTGAAGGTCATCCAGGGGTTCATCCAGTCCAAGAGCCGTCCCGAGTGGATGGTGCTCGAGGTGCTGCCGGTGATCCCGCCGGACCTGCGTCCGCTGGTGCCCCTCGAGGGCGGGCGTTTCGCGACGTCCGACCTGAACGACCTCTACCGCCGCGTCATCAACCGCAACAACCGCCTGCGGAATCTGATGCAGCTGAAGACGCCCGACGTCATCATCCACAACGAGAAGCGGATGTTGCAGGAGGCGGTGGACGCCCTGTTCGACAATGGCCGCCACGGCCGTCCGGTAACCGGCGCGGGCAATCGCCCGCTGAAGTCCCTTTCGGATATGCTGAAGGGCAAGCAAGGCCGTTTCCGGCAGAACCTGCTGGGCAAGCGCGTGGACTATTCCGGCCGTTCGGTGATCGTGATCGGTCCCGAGCTGAAGCTGAACCAGTGCGGCCTGCCCAAGAAGATGGCGCTGGTGCTGTTCGAGCCGTTCATCATCCGCCGCCTGAAGGAGCTAGGGTTCGTGCACACCGTGCGCGGCGCCCGCAAGATGATCGAGAAGAAGTCCCCCGAGGTGTGGGACATTCTGGAGGAGGTGACCAAGGGCCACCCGGTGCTGCTCAACCGCGCGCCGACCCTGCACCGCCTCTCCATCCAAGCGTTCGAGCCCACCCTGATCGAGGGCGAGGCCATCCGCATCCACCCGCTCGTCTGCACCGCGTACAACGCGGACTTCGACGGCGACCAGATGGCCGTGCACGTGCCGCTGTCTCTGGAGGCGATCATGGAGTGCAAGCTCCTGATGATGGCCACCTCGAACATCTTCTCGCCTTCCTCGGGCAAGCCGATCCTGACGCCCTCGCAGGATATCGTCCTAGGCGCCTATTACCTGACCATTGAGCCGCGCAAGAAGCCGGCCAAGGGCGAGCGCGTGCCGCTGCTGAGCGGCTTGCAGGAGGTGCTGTACGCCAAGGCGGACGGTGCCCTCAAGGTCCACAGCTGGGTCGAGGTACCGAATCCCGACTTCGGCCGCGAGACGGTCTTCGGTGACCCGAAGCGCCGCACCCTGCGGACCACGGTCGGCCGCGTGATCTTCAACGAGATCTGGCCCAAGGCCCTCGGGTTCGTGAACTTCCCGGTGCCGAAGGGCAAGCTGGGCGACCTGATCCTCAACACCTACAAGACCTCCGGCAACCACGTCACCGTGGAGACCCTCGACCGCCTGAAGGAGCTTGGCTTCCAGACCGCCTTCCAGGCGGGTATCTCCATCGGCATCGACGATATGATCATCCCGGACTCGAAGAAGGAGATTGTCTCCGATTCCCGGAAGAAGATCGCCGAGGTGGAGACCCAGTTCCACAAGGGCATTATCACGGACGGCGAGCGCTACAACAAGGTGGTCGACATCTGGACGGGCGCGACCGACCAGATCGCCAAGCAGGTGTTCTCCAAGCTGGAGAACAACGAGGGCCGTCCCGAGGTGAATCCGGTGTATATCATGATGGACTCCGGCGCCCGCGGCAACAAGCAGCAGGTCCGCCAGCTGTGCGGCACCCGCGGCCTGATGGCCAAGCCCTCGGGCGAGATCATCGAGCGCCCCATCCTGTCCTCGTTCCGCGAGGGCCTCACGGTGCTCGAGTATTTCATCTCGACCCATGGCGCCCGCAAGGGCCTCGCCGACACCGCCCTGAAGACGGCGGACGCCGGCTACCTCACCCGCAAGCTTTGCGATGTGGCGATGGACGTCATCATTGCCGAGGAGGATTGCGGCAGCCGCGACGGCGTCTGGAAGAAGGCGATCTTTGAGGGTGACGACGAGATCGTTGGCCTCAAGGAGCGCATTATCGGCCGCTTCTCCAGCGACGACGTGATCAACCCGATCAACCCGTCCGAGATCCTGATCGGGGCCGGGGATCTCATCACCGAAGAGAGCGCCGCCCAGATCGACGAGCTGGGCATCGAGCGCATCAAGGTGATGTCGCCCCTGACGTCCACCGCCAAGGGAGGCATCGACGCCAAGTCCTACGGCATCAATCCCGCCACCAACAAGGTGGCGAAGATCGGCGATTCGGTCGGCATCATCGCCGCCCAGTCGATCGGCGAGCCCGGCACGCAGCTGACGATGCGGACCTTCCACATCGGTGGCGTCGCGTCCGGCGGCTTCAAAACGCCCGAAATCCGCGTCCGCTCCAGCGGCAAGATCAAGTACCGCGGCCTCCGGCTCGTGGAGACCGCTGACGGCGGATCGATTGTGCTCAATAAGACCGGCACCATCCAGGTTCTCGACGCGGAGGACAAGGAGTTGGAGGTCTATAACATCGTGGTTGGATCCTTCCTCCACGTGGCCGACGGCGAGAAGATCGAAAAGGGCGCCGTTCTAGCGCAGTGGGACCCATACAACATCCCCGTCCTCTCCGAGAAGGGGGGAACCCTCTCCTTTAAGGATATGATCCCGGGAGTGACCGTGAAGCGCGAGCTCGACGAGTCCTCCGGCCGTATCGCCACCGTGGTCATCGAGCACAAGGAGGACCTCAATCCCCAGATCGAGGTCCGCGACGGGAAGCGCAAGCTCCTGGCCGCCTACTCCATCCCGGTGGGCGCCCAGATCGCGGTGAACGAAGGCGACACCATTGCTCCTGGCGCCCTGCTCGCCAAGACCCCCCGCCAAGCCTCCAAGACGAAGGATATCACCGGTGGCTTGCCCCGGGTCGCGGAGCTCTTCGAGGCCCGCCGGCCCAAGGAGGCCGCGGAAATGTCCCGGATCGATGGCGTCGTGTCCTTTGAGGGCACGGTCCGCGGCAAGCGCAAGTTGGTCGTCAAGAACGAGGAGACCGCCCAAGAGGAGGAGCATCTGATCGCTACCGGCCGGCACATCATCGTCCAGCAGGGCGACGTCGTGCACAAGGGGCAGCACCTCACCGAAGGCGCCGCGGATCCGCACGAGATTCTCGAGATCCTCGGGCCGACGGCTCTGTATGACTTCCTGATCTCCCAAGTACAGGAGGTTTATCGCCTGCAGGGCGTGACCATCAACGACAAGCATATCGAGATCATCATCCGGCAGATGCTCCGCAAGGTCCGCATCACCGATCCGGGTGACTCGGAGTACTTCTGGGGTGAGCAGGTCGACCGGTCGTCCTTCTTGGCGGACAACCGCCGGATCGAGTCCGCGGGCGGTAAGCCGGCGGAAGCCGAGCCGATTCTGCTGGGCATCACCAAGGCCTCCCTCGAGACCGAGAGCTTCATCTCCGCCGCCTCCTTCCAGGAAACGACGCGGGTGCTGACCGACGCCTCGACCCTAGGCAAGGTCGACCTCCTCCGCGGGTTCAAGGAGAACGTGATTATGGGCCACCTGATCCCGGCCGGTACCGGTCTCCCGACCTACAAGCAGCTGAAGATCACCCTGCCGTTTGGCGCGGATCTCCCGGTCGACGAGCCGAAGCCCGAGGAAGCCACGGCCAGCTGAGGCTGGGCCCGAGTTTCATTTCCCGCCCGAGGCCGCGGCTCCCGCCGCGGCCTCGGTTTTTTTTGCCGCGGGGAGGGCCTTTAGGGCTGGGGAGGGGAAGGCTCAAAAATCTTATAATGGGGCTTGCGCGTGAGGCCGGCGTCTGAATGATCTTCCTTCCTCCCGCCACAAAAATTGGGGGTTGAGCCTAGCTCCCCTCGGTTTTTACGCCCGCTCTTTGAGCGGGCGTTTTTTTACCCTAGCGCGATGCGCGCGGCGGGCCGCTTGGAAGGGGGATGGGCCCGAGTGGTCGCGGGAGCGTCGTCGCTGAATTGGCACGTACGTTACGGGCCAGTCACGGCCGGGTGAGAACCCTGCGACGGGCGGGCATTCCCGTTGCTGGGTGCGGGCGGGCTTCCGCCGATGGCGATATGCCTTGGTTTGGCCGGTTTATACCTTCCGTCGTCGCGCTCTGGGCGCTGGCCGTTTCCGGCCTCGCTCTCCGTCTCCCGGCCGCGGAGGCGGGTGGGATCATCACCGGGCGGGTCATTGATCTGGCTACCGGTTCCGGGGTGGCGGGCGTGGAAGTGCGCTTGGGCGGGGTGACCGTGACCTCCGACTTGGAGGGGGCTTTTCGTCTGGCGGGGATTCCGGCCGGTTTTCACGAGGTGCGGGCGACCAAGGGCGGGTATCAGCCCGGGGCGGTCTCGGGCGTGGCGGTGCTGCCGGCGGCCGTGGCCAACACCGAGGTGCCGTTGACGCCGGTGGGCGCGGACACGGTGGTCAAGCTGGAGGCGTTCTCGGTCTCCGCCGAGGTGGTGCAGACCTCGGGCGTCGGGTTGCTGAGCCTGCGGCAGAAGTCCCCGGCGGTCAGTGACGCCATTTCCTCCGACCAGATGGGCAAGCTGGGATTCGGGACGGCGGCGGCGGCGATGAAGGCCGTGACGGGCGCGTCGGTGGTGGGCAACAAATACGTCTACATCCGCGGGCTGGGGGAGCGCTACAGCTCGACGGTGGTCAACGGGGTGGAGGTGCCGAGCGCCGACCCGGACCGGCGGGCGGTGAACCTCGATATGTTCCCCAGTGACCTGGTGGATGCGATCGTCACGACCAAGACCTTCACGCCGGATCGTCCCGGCAATTTCACGGGCGGGGCCGTGGACCTGAAGACCAAGGAGTTCCCGGAGCAGTTTATGCTCTCCCTGTCCGTCTCGGTGGCGGTCAATTCCGGGGTCACGGGCAAGGACCTGCTTTCGACCGGGGGCCCGGCCAACACCTGGGGGCGGGATGATGGCGGCCGGGCGTTTCCGGCGGAGCTGGCGAACCAGCGCATCCCTCTGCGGTTCACGGGTCCGACCGTGGACACGGAGATCGGGCGACTGACGCGCGCCTTCAGCCCCGTGCTGGCTCCGACGGTGCGGAATGCGCCGGTGAACCGGAGCTTCGCGGTCGCCTTCGGGGGATTGGCGGAGGTGTTTGGCCGCAAGCTGGGGTACGCGGCGAGCGTGTCCTATGACCGGAGCTTCTCCGGCTACCAGGGCGGCTTCACAGGCCGGTATGAGCGCCAGGGCATCAACTCCCCGTCGCTGGCCCCGCTGGTGGAGATGAGCGATCAGCGCGGCGAGGACGACACCCTGATCGGTTCGTTGTTCAATGTGGCGTACCAGTTTAGCCCGGACCACCAGGTCAGCGTCAGCGCCCTCTACAACCAGACGGGCAATGATCAGGCCCGGCGGCAGTCGGGATTGAATGTGGCCGGCGGCGGGATCAGCGAGACGGAGGTCTTTGAGACCCGGACCCTGCGGTACACGGAGCGGGACCTGCGGTCGGTGCAGGTGACCGGCAAGCACCTGTTCCCGGCCTGGCGGGAAACGAAGGTGCAGTGGAGCTACACCGACGCGGACACCTCGCAGGAGGAGCCGGACACGCGGTACTTCAGCACCTTCCGGACCCCCGATGGGGCGCAGTTCTTCGAGGCCTCGGGCCTGCCGCGGCCCTCGCGTTACTTCCGGGCCCTGGAGGAGGGGCGCCGCGACGCGAGCCTCAATGCGACCGTGCCCCTGGCCTGGGGCGGCGGGCGCGGATCCCTGCTGAAATTCGGCGGGGCATGGGCGCAGACGGAGCGCGAGTTCCGCGAGCGCCTGTTCGAGTACAGCAGCACCGTCCTGCGTTACGACGGCAACGAGGCGGCGTTCCTGCGGCCGGAGCAGGTGGGCCAGGTGGACCCGGCGACGGGGCGCTTCCGCCAGGGTCAATTGTACCTCATCGAGAGCAGCTCGCTGGGCAACAATTACGCGGGGGAGCAGACCGTGCGGGCCTTTTACGGGATGATGGACCTCGCGCTGAACTCCAAGCTGCGGGTCATCGGCGGGGTGCGCCGGGAGTCGACCGCGCTGGACGTCCGCAGCCGGGATCCGCGGCGGCGGGCGGGGCAGCTGGAGAGCGATGACACCCTGCCCTCGGTGAGCGTGGTGTATGCGCTGGGCGAGCGGATGAACCTGCGGGCAGCGGCGACCCGGACCATCGCGCGGCCCAATTTCCGGGAAATCGCGGACTACACCTCGTTCGAGTTCGTGGGCGACTTTGTCTATATCGGCAACCCGACCCTGCGGCGGACGCGCATCACCAACTTTGACCTGCGCTGGGAATGGTTCCCGCGGCGCGGGGAGATTCTGGCGGTCAGCTTCTTCGACAAGCGGATGACCGACCCGATCGAGCGCGGGGTGTTCTCCGTGGTGAACAGCGGCGAGCTGCAGTTCCAGAATGCGCCCAGCGGCGAGGTGCGGGGCGTGGAGGTGGAGGGCCGCAAGGAGCTGGGCTTCCTGTCGGACCGCCTGCGGCGATTCTCCGGCGGCTTCAATTACACCTGGGTGGAAGCCTCGGTGGCGATCGCGCCGGCCGAGCTGACGGCGATCCGTTTCTTCGATCCGGCCGCGCCCGCCACCCGCGGCTTCGCCGGGCAGTCGCCTTACATCTTCAACGTGGATCTGACCTTCAATGAGCCCAAGTGGGGCACGACCGTCAGCGCCTATTACAACCTTTTTGGCCGGCGGATCGCGCAGGTCAGCCCGCCGGGCACCCCGAGCGTGATGGAGGAGGCCTGGCCCTCGCTGGACCTCATCCTCAACCAGCGTTTCGGCGAGCGGTGGAAGATGACCGTGTCGGCCAAGAACCTCCTGAACCGCGCCGCGGAGGAGACCTACACCTACCAGAACCGCCAGTACCTGCGGGCCTCGCGGGTCCGCGGGGTCACGACCTCGCTCGGCGTCACCTTCACCTACTGAGCCTGCCTGATTTCTCCCGCATAATGAAACTAACCTACCTCCCCCTCGTGGCCCTGCTGGCCGCTCCGGCGGCGCTGTTCGGCGCCGATATCGTGGTGAATTCGAACATCACTTCGAATCGCACCTGGACCAAGACCAACACCTATATCCTCGATGGCCGGGTGTTCGTGACGGATGGCGTCACGCTCACCATCGAGCCGGGCACGGTGATCAAGGGCAAGGCCCGCTCCGCCCAAGACGCGTCGGCGCTGGTCATCGCGCGTGGCGGCCGGATCAACGCCTCCGGTACGGCGGCCGAGCCGATCGTGTTTACCGCCGAGGCGGACAACCTTAACGGCAACCTAGGCCAGAACGACCGCGGCCTCTGGGGCGGCGTCGTCATCCTTGGCCGGGCCCGGACCAACACGGCCTCAGGCCAGGGGAACATCGAGGGTATCCCCACCACCGAGCCGCTGGGCATCTACGGCGGGACCGATGACGCGGATAATTCCGGCACCTTCCGCTACGCCTCGATCCGGCACGCCGGCTCGCTCCTCGGGCCCAACAACGAGCTCAACGGCCTGACGATGGGCGCGGTCGGCTCCGGCACCACGATCGAGTACGTGGAGGTGTTCGCCAACGCGGATGACGGCTTCGAGTGGTTCGGCGGCACCGTCAATGGCAAGTACCTGGTGAGCGCGTTCAACGATGACGATGCGTTCGACTGGGATGAAGGGTACCGCGGTAAGCTCCAGTTCCTCTTCACGATCCAGGACCCGCGGGTGGGCAACCACGCGCTCGAGTCCGACGGCGGCACGACCCCGGAGGACGGCCAACCCTACGCGATCCCGACCATCTACAATTACACCGCCATCGGCTCGGGCGCGGATTCGACCAATGCCCTGAGCATCGGGCCCATCTTCCGCGACAACACCGGCGGCAAGGTCTACAGCTCCATCTTCCACGATTTCCGCGGCTATGCCTGGCGCATCGAGACCGAGAGTGCCCAGCGCGAGGACAGCGCCAAGCGCCTCGCCGCCGGGGACATCGTGATCAACAACAACCTGTTCGGCACCTTTGGCGTGGGCACCACCGCCACGGCCCTCTTCGTGTCCCCCAATGCGACCTCCGGTGGTCCGGCCCCGGCCAGCAACTACACCGTGGCTCACATCACCGAGGCGGCCCGCCAGAACCGGATCAACACGGACCCGCAGTTCGTGGCCATCAGCCGCGCCCGGGACGGCCAGCTGGATCCGCGCCTGCGCGCCGGCAGCCCCGCCCTGCAGCTGGCGGCGACGCCCCCCAACGACGGGTTCTTCACCGCCACCACCTACCTTGGGGCCTTCACCACCTCCGGCAATTGGGCCTATGCCTGGACCAAGCTGGGCCGCGACGGCTATTTCTCGGCGGCGAGCGCCCTGAGTGATCCGGGCGCGGGTTCGACGGTCGTCGTTAACGCCGGTTCGACCACCAAGCTGAGCAACCTCTCCACCCGCCTCACGCTGGTGGCCGGCTCCACGGCCTTCCCGGGCTTCTTCCTGAACGGTTCGCAGTCCCAGACCGTGATGATCCGTGCCGTGGGCCCCGGCTTGGCGCCACTGGGCGTGGCCAATGTCGTCGCTGACCCGGTCCTAGAGCTCTACTCCGGCCAGAACAAGATCGGCGAGAACGATGACTGGACGGGCACGCAGGCCGCCCAGCTGGCGACGCAGGTCGGCGCGTTCCCCCTGGCGGCCGGCAGCAAGGATGCGGTGCTGCTCGCGACGCTCGCTCCCGGCGCCTACACCCTGCAGGTGCGGGGCAAGACTGGCGGCGGCGAGGTCATCCTCGAGGTTTACGAGATCGACTGAGCGGGGTTCCGGCGCCGCATGCGGGCGGCGGCAGCTGGCCAACGGGGCGGATAGGTCGGGCACGGGCCCGCCTTCCACCTGCTTGCCTTAAGCGAGGTTCGATTCAGCCGGCCCGGCGCAGCGCGAGCTGGCGGCGGGCGGCCTCGGCGGGCGGTCCCGACGGGAGCGCCGCCAGCGAGGTTTCGAGCAATTTGGCGGCCTCCGCACCCTGCCCGGCGGCGGTGAGGCGTTCCGCGGCCACCAGGGCGGCGTGCGCCGCGGCCTGGCGGAGCGCCGGATCGCCGTTGCGCAGCATTTCCCCGAGCACTTGGGCGGCGGTGGGGTCCGCGATCAGGCCGAGGGCGCCGATGGCCTCCGGGGCGGCGGCGTGGCCGGGCTTGGCGACGATGCGCCGGAGGGCCGGCACGGCGGCTTTTTCGCGCCGCACCCCAAGCGAGTCGATCACCCCGGCAAGTTGCCGGCCCTGCAGCGTCTCCAGGGCCCCGAGCAGCGCGGCCCCGGCGGCGGGGTCGGCCATCGATTCGAGGCCGCTGCGGGCGTAGTCGCCGAGCTGCTCGTGCGCGAGCAGGGAGGCGAGGGCGGGCACCGCCGCGGGGCCCGCGAAATCCGCGAGCTGCTGGCAGGCGAGCGCCTTCTCGCGCATCCCGGCGTCAGACTTCAGAACGGCGAGGGCGGCCGACTCCCGCGGGTCGGGCGCGGTGACGCACCCGGTGAGCGCCAGCAGGAGGCAAGGAAGGAGGAAACGGCAGGCTTTCATCGGGGGGCGGGGGATCAGGCGTGCCAAGGGGCGCGGCGGGCACGGCTGCACATCCGGTTGGCCTCGGCGTCGTTGACGAACGTCTCGGACTGGGGATCAAACGTGACCTTGCGGCCGAGGCGCCAGCCGATCGCGGCGACGTGGGAGACGATGTGGCCGCGGCGGGTGACGTCCGCGTTAGCCGCGGGCTGGCCGCGGGTACGGATGCAGTCGAGGAAATCGCGCACGTGCTTGGAGGGGTCGGTACCGGCCATCGTGGCGGGGGCGCCTCCCTCCAGCAGGCGCGGATTGGAGACCGCGACCTTGCCGGAATCGGCCGCCTCGACCCAGCCCTCGTCGCCCTCGTAGCGTACGGGGCAGGTGCCGGGGGCCTTCCAGTCGCCCTCGCCCTTGAAGCCGGCACGCCGCATCACGAGCTTCACGCCGTTGGCGTAGCGCGCGTGGATCGTCTGGCCCTCGGCCTCGTACGAGACGGGCACGGTGGCGTCGGCGCTCGCTCCCCACTGGCAGAGGTCGACCGTGTGGGCGCCCCATTCGGGCAGCGCGGCGCCGCCGTGAAAGTCAAAGTAGCCCCGCCACCGGCCGTTGATGTAGTCCTTGTGGAAGGGCCGCCAAGGCGCCGGTCCGAGCCAGCGGTCCCAGTCGACCAGTTCGCGCGCGGGCTGCGTCTCCGCGGGGAGCCATTGGTGGCTTTCCTCGAGCGCGAGGATGCCGGCGTGGACCGTATGGATGCGGCCGAGGCGGCCGGTGCGGGCGAGGTTCGCGGCCCACTTGAAATTGTCGACGGTGCGGCGTTGGGTTCCAGCTTGGAACACGCGCCCGTAGCGGTTCATCGCGTCCGCCAGTTCCTGGCTCTCGCGGACCGTCATGCTGCAGGGCTTCTCGCAATAGACGTCCTTGCCGGCGCGGGCGGCGAGGATCGAGGCCACCGCGTGCCAGCGGTCTCCGGTCGCGATCACGACGGCGTCGATGTCCTTCCGGCCGAGCACGTCGAACATTTCGCCCGTCTTCGCGCAGTCCTGGTTCTCGTAGGCGCGGTTGACCATCACGCGGACGACCTCGCGGCGGGTCTCCTGAACGTCGGCGATCATCACGAACTGGACGTCGCGCTGGCTGAGGAAGGACTTGAGCACCTCGCGGCCGCGCGGCCCGAGGCCGATGCCGCCGACGGTGATGCGGTTGCTGGGGGCGACGGCCCCGTTGAGGCCGAGGACGGAACCGGGGATGAACAGCGGCGCGCCAAAGGCGACGGCCGACTGGCGCAGGAAACGACGGCGGGAGAGCTTCATCGAGGTGTGGGGATGAAGCAGATTACCTCCCCCGTCCTCCCGCGCAATACCGAAGCGCGGCCTCAATCCTCGGCGTGGACGGTGAAGTCCGCGAACTCAAGGCGGCTGCGGACGGTGCGGAACGCGAACCAGCCTGCGCGCAGCGGTTCCGGGTCGCGGAAACGGAACAGGATCCGGTCGTCGCAGGCGAAGCTGGCCTCGCCGTCCGCGCCCACGCGCAGCGCGATGCGGTGGTCGTGGTCCGGCCGCAGGAGGTACCGCGGATCGTCCAGGTCGTGCGTCGGGCGCAGGGGTCGCGCGCCGGTGCCGTCTTAGCGGCGGAAGCGGGTGGTGATGTTCCCGTTGCCACCGGAGCCGAAGTGGTAGGTAAGGAGCGAATTGTATTCGGGGAAGCGGCCGCCGCGGCGAGGAAACGCCGCCGGAACCAGCTTAAGCGCGGGCCGCTCATTCCCCGGCGGCGAAGCGTAGCGCGTACTGGGCCTGGTTGTACTCGGCGATCACCCCGATGTATTCCCGCCGGGCGCGGACGAGTTCCTCCTCGGCTTGGAGGTCCTCGAGGGCGGCGCTCACGCCGGTCTCGCGCCGTTGGCGGGAGAGCCGCGCGGTGGTGTCGGCGGAGGCCAGGGCGGCGCGGGCGAGCTCGAGCTGGCGGGCGAGGGAGCGGACACGGACGTGCTGTTCCACCACCTGGCGGCGGACGGCGTCTTGAAGGATTTCCTGCGCGATCCCGGCCTGGCGTTCGCGGGCGGATGCCTCGCGTTCCCGGTGCGGGTCGAGGAGTCCGCCGGGGCCGACGCGCCACGAGAGGCCGAGGGCGAAGTCGCCGCTGAAGCCCCAGTCGCGGGTGACGCGGGAGCCGGCGGGGCCGCCGCCGAGGCCTCCGAGGGAGGCCTGCGCGCCAATCGCGGGCACGAGGGGGGCGACCTCCGCGCCGCGGCGGGCGAGGCGGGCGGCCTCGCGGCGGGCGGCGGCCTCGTCGAGCTCGGGCCGGCGGGCAAGGGCGGTGGCGATGAACGGTGCCGGGGAATCACCGGGCTCGAGCAGCCGGAGCGGCTCGAGCGAAGCGTCTGCGGGTGTGAGGTCGACGGCGGGATCGAGGCGGAGCGTCTCGGCGAGCCGGGCGGCGGCGATCCGTTGCTCGCCCTGGAGTCGGGCGACGCTAAGGGTGGCGCGGTCGCGGGCGGCCGCGATGCGGGCAATGTCCCCGCGGAACCCGAGACCGGTCTCGCCGAGGACGGCAGCCTGCCGGGCGTGACGTTCGAGGATGGCGGCGGACTCCTCAGCCGCGGCGACGGCGGCCCGGGCGCGAAGGAGCTCAAAGTAGCCGGCGGCGGCCCGGAGGGTCATCTCCCGCTGGCGGCTGGCGGCCCCGGCCTCGGCGGCGCGGGCCTGCTGGCGGGAGATCAGGTTCTGGAAGTACACCTCGCCCGGTTCGAGCTGGGCCTGCACCGCGAGTCCGGCGGCCAGCGACTGCTTGTCGGCGGCGAAGACCGGCCCGTTGACCGCCTGGACGTTCTCCTCGTGGCGGCGGATCGCGACGGAGGGCGTGATCCAGGGGAGGAAGCGGTTGCGGGCGAGGTCGCTGGCGGCGCGGGCCTCGGCGATCCGCTCCTGGGCCAGGCGCACCTCGAGGTTGGCGGCGCCGGCGAGCCGCAGGGCCGTGGGCAGGTCGATGGGCGCGGGCGCGGCGGCCGGCTGGGCGGGCGCGACCTGGGCCAGCAGTAACGCAAGGCCGCCGGCGATCCGGGCGGAGAGGCGGGAGGCGGGGCTCATTTGGCTTCGACGGCAGTGACGGCCTGCCCCGCCGTGAGGGTGATCTTGCCCGGCACCAGGACGCGGGCGTTCTCGGTGAGGCCCTCGAGGATCTCGGCGTGGGTGCCGTCGTTGAAGCCGGCCTTGACCGCGATGCGGGTGGCCTTGCCATCGACGAGCGTGAAGAGGAAGGCCGAGGCCTTCTCGCGGATCAGCGCGGTGGCCGGGACCAGCAGGGATCCGCGGCGCAGTTCCACGCCCGCCCGGACGGAGACGTACATCCCGGGCCGCAGCGTGCCGTCGGCATTGGGCAGGTCAGCCTCGACCGCGAGCGAGCGGGTGCGCTCGTCGAGGGCGCCGGCGTGGCGGCTGACCTTGGCGGTGAAGGTGCGGCCGGGGAAGGCGTCGGTGGTGACGATCACGGGCTGGCCGGGCGTGACCCGCGAAGCCTCGATCTCTGGTACCGCCACCTGAATCCGCACGACCTGGTAGTCCGCCAAGGTGACGATTGCGGCGGCCGCGGGGCCCGCTCCGGCGGTGGCGGCGGGGACGAAGGCGCCGGGATCCACGTGACGCTGGGTGATCGTGCCGGCGAACGGCGCGGTGAGCCGGCCGTAAGCGAGGAGGGCTTCGTTCTGCCGCAGGGCCGACTGGGCGGCGGCGAGGCGGGCGGCGGCCTGGTCGGCGAGTTGCGGGGTGATGAGGTCCGGGGCCTGCGCGCGGGCGGCCTTGACGCGGTCGGCCTCAGCCTGGGCGAAGCGGGCCTCGGCCTCGAGTTTTCCGCGTTCGGCCGCGAGCTCGGGGAGGTCAAGCTCGGCTACCACCTGGCCGGCGCGGACGGTGTCGCCTCGGTCCACGCTGATGGAGCGGACGTAGCCGGGAACCTTGGCGTGGAGCGTCACCTGCTGCTGGGCGCGCACCGAGCCGGGGAGGGTGACGAAGCGATAGATGTCGCCCCGCCGGGGCGAGGTCGCCGGGACCTCGGGGGCGGGCTGGGCCGCGGGGAGCGAGGCGGGGGCGAGGAGGCAGGCGCTGAGCGCGAGGGAGCGGAGCGAGGTCATCGGGGAAGGTGGGATTAGGCGGAGCGCGCGGGGGAATGGTGGGGGCTGGCGGGATCGTCGGGATCGAGGGAGGCGGATTTCACCCGCTGGCCGGTGAGCAGGGCGAAGACCCCGGGGAGCACGAACAGCGTGGCCAGCGTGCCGAGGAAGAGGCCTCCGACCACGGCGCGGCCCAGCGGGGCGGTCTGGCCACCGCCCTCGCCGCCGCCGAAGGCGAGCGGGAGCATCCCGGCGATCATCGCGCAGCTGGTCATCAAAATCGGCCGGAGCCGGCTGCGGCTACCTTCCAGCGCCCCGGCCACCGGGTCTCCCCCGGCGGCGCGGGTGCGCTCGGCGAACGTCACGAGGAGGATCGCGTTGGCCACCGCCACGCCGATGGCCATAATCGCGCCCATCGCCGACTGGATGTTGAGCGTCGTCCCGGTAAGGAGGAGCATCGCTGCGACCCCGGCGAGCACGGCGGGGACGGTGGAGAGGACAGCGAGCGCGAGGCGGACCGACTGGAAGTGGGCCACCAGCAGCAGCAGGATCACGACCACGGCGATCGCGAGGCCCGTGCGGAAGCCGCCGAGCAGTTGCTCGAGGGGGACGATCTGGCCGCGGAGGTCCACCTTGGTGCGGGCCTCTGGGGCGGGTCCGGCCGCGGCGATGGCGGCGCGGATCTGCCGTACCGCCGTGCCGAGGTCGATCCCGTGCAGGTTCGCGGTGACCGTGACCAGCCGGGCGAGGTTGTAGCGCTCGTAGGTGCCGACGCTGGTGCCGGCCGTGAAGGTGGCGAGATTCCGCAGCAGCACGGGGGCGCCGAAGTTGGAGGTGATCGGCACGTTCTGCAGGTCCTCGACCGAGGTCGTGCGGGACTCCGGGATCTGGACCTGCACGTTGAAGCTGATGCCGGAGTTCGGGTCCGCCCAGTAGACGGGGACGGTGAAACGACTCGACGTGGTGGCGGCGACGACCGAGCGGGTGACGTCGCTCATCTGCACCCCGAGCTGCCCGGCGCGCTCGCGGTCGACGTTCACCGCGAGGCTGGGGTAGTCGAGCGTCTGCGCCACCTGGACATCGCGGAACCCCGGGAGCTGGCGCAACTGCCCGATGATGCGGTCCGCGTAGGCCTTGCTCACGGGCAGCGAGGAGCCGCTGATCGCGATCTCGACCGGGGTGGGGGAACCGAAGCTCATCACCCGCGAGACGATGTCCTGCGGCTCGAAGGAGAGGCGGACGTCCGGCAAATCCTGGGCGAGGGTCGCGCGGAGGCGCTCCTTCAGGTCCTCCAGCCGCGCGGTGGCGCCAGGCTTGAGCTGCACCGCGAGCCAGCCCTCCTCGGGGCCGCCGTTCCAGAGGTGGACTAGATTGACGGGGAAGCTCGAGTTGTGGACGCCGACCATCCCGATGGAGATATCGACGCGGTCCGCGCCGCCGGCCTCGCGTTCGATGGCCCGGAGGATGCGGCCGGCCGCGACCTCGGTGGCGGCGACCTGCGTGCCGCTGGGGAGGCGGAAGCGGAGCGCGAACTGGCCGCTGTCGGAGGCCGGGAAGATCTCGGTGCCGAGGCGGCCGCCGATCAGCCAGATCGCGGCGGCGCAAGCGGCGAGATAGGCGAGCGTGAGGGGCCAGCGCCCGGCGACGAGCCCGCCGAGGAGGGAGCCATAGGCGCGGGCGAGCCCGCCGGGCGCGGCGGCGCCGTGGGCGGCGCGGCCGCGGAGCAGCCAGACCGAAAGCACCGGCACGAGCGTGCTCGACAGCAGGTAAGAGGCGATCATCGCGAAGCCAACCGCGAGGGCCAGCGGGACGAAGAGCGCCTTGGCCGCGCCCTCCATAAAGAACGCTGGGATGAACACGCTCAGGATGCAGAGCATCGCCAGCAGCCGGGGCCAGCCGGTCTCGGCGGTGCCGTCAAGGGCGGCGCGGGCCGGGGAGGCGCCGCGGCCGAGGTGCGTGTGGATGTTTTCCACCGCCACGGTCGCTTCGTCCACGAGGATGCCGACCGCGAGGGCGAGGCCGCCGAGGGTCATCAGGTGGATCGACTGCCCGCTGATCCAGAGCGCGAAGGCGGCCGCGAGAAGGGCGAGGGGGATGTTCACTACCACGATGAAGGCGGTGCGCCAGTCGCGCAGGAAGAGCAGCACCATCAGGCCGGTGAGCAGCGCCCCGAGGCCGCCCTCCTTGAGCAAGTCGCGGATGGAGCGCTCGACGACCGGGGACTGGTCAAACACGTAGCTGACCTTTATGTCCTCCGGCAGGATCTTCTGGAACTCGGGTAGGTTCTCCTTCACCAGCCGGACGACCTCGAGTGTCGAGGCGTCGGCGCGCTTCGTCACCGGCAGGTAGACCGTGCGGCGTCCGTTCGCGAGGGCGTAGGAGGTCGTGACGTCCGCGCCGTCCTCGACCGTGGCGAGGTCGCGCAGGTAGACGGTGCCCTGGTCGGTGCGGCGGAGCAGTGTCGCCTCGAGGTCCTTCGGGTTGCGGACGATGGCGTTCAGTTCGACGATCGGGTATTTGTCGCCGAGGTTGAGGTTCCCGGAGGGGCTGATCGGGTTGGATTCGGCGAGGGCCTTGACGATGTCGTCGGGCGAGAGCCCGTAGGCGCGCATCCGGTCGGGGTTCACGTTGACGATGATGCCGCGCGAGCTGCCGCCGAACGGGGGAGGCGCGGAGACGCCGGGCAGGGTGGCGAAGGAGGGACGGACGCGGTTGAGCGCCTGGTCCTGCATCTCCCCGAGCGTGCGGTTGGGGTTGTCGGAGGAGAAGACGAGGTAGCCGACGGCGACGCTGCCGGCGTCGAAGCGCATCACGAAGGGCGCCACTGTCCCCGGGGGCATGAAGGCGCGGGAGCGGTTCACCTGGGCGATCGTCTCGGACATCGCCTGCGACATATCCGTGCCCGGGTGGAACTGGAGCTTCATGATCGAGGCTCCCTGGATGGACTTCGACTCCACGTGCGAGATGCCCGCGATGTAGAGGAAGTGGTACTCGTAGCGGTAGGTGAGGTAGCCCTCCATCTGCGCGGGATCCATCCCGCCGTAGGGCTGGGCCACGTAGATCGTGGGCACGCCGAGCGGCGGGAACAGGTCCCGCGACATCCGCTGCAGGGCGAGGCCGGCCGCGAGGGCGACGGCGACGACGAGCACGACGACGGTGAAGGGGCGGCGCAGGGCCAGCGAGGGGAGATTCATGCCGGGGCGGGGGAGGGGACGCCGGCGAAACGGCGCGGGCGTCGAGTGGTTACGAGCGGGAAGCGGGTGGCAAGCGCCGAGGCCGGGGCCAGGCGCTCAATTCACCGCGGTGAGGCGCGCGACGAGGAAATCCTCGATCGAGGGGTGGGTGACTCCCGGCGCGCCGGGGTACACGAGCTCGCAGGGCACGCCCGCGGCAAGCAGGCGCTCCTGCAGCTTCGCGCCGAAGTTCGCGGTGTGCGTCGGGTCCTTCTGCGGCTGGCCAAGGGCCGGTGGCGCCGGATAGAGCAGGTAGGTCGGCGGGTCGCCGGCGCCCGCGTGGGCGAAGGGCGAGTAGCGCTGGATCCACGGGAGGATGCGTTCCCGCGCGGCGAGGAAGGCGGGGAAGCTGCGGTCGCGGGTCGCGAGGTCGTCCGGGTTGCTCATAAACCCGAAGGCGTGCCCGCCGTAGACGCTGTTGGGCGTCCACGCCTGCATCTCCGCGGGATCGAGGGTCGTCTGCGCGCCGGAGACTGCGACGCACCAGAGCCGGGTCGACTGGCGGGCCACCGGATCCGGGCTGGCGGGCTCGGCGAGGTCGTCGCCGAGGGCGAGGTAGAGGCTGGAGCAGGCGCCGGCGGAGCCCCCGGTGGCGGCGATGCGGCGCGGATCAAGGTTCCACTCGGCGGCGCGGTGGCGGAGGACCTGCAGGACGCGGGCGGCGTCGGCGAGCGGCCAGGCGACGGGCGGCTCCACGCCGGCGCGCATCGCCTGGGTGGTGAAGCGGTAGTTGGCCGAGGCGACCGAAATACCCGCCGCGAGGTAGCGGGCTAGGCCGGCGACCTTCCCCTTGTCGCCGCGGACCCAGCCGCCGCCGTGGAGGTGGAGTACCAGCGGGGTTTGGCGGGGGGAGGGCGCGAGCCAGAGGTCGAACTGCTGCCGCTCGTGGGTGCCGTAGGCGACGTTGGCGTGGGTGGGGGCGGGGCCGGGGGGTTCGGGCGTCGCCGGCGGGGTGGCGGCGGCCGAGAGGGCGGCGAGGAGCAGGGCGGCGAGGACCGGGCGGGGTGACATGGGGGCTGGGGAGCGTGCGGCGGGAGCGGTGGCGAAGGCAAGTCCGGCCGCCGTCCTTGCCCGCGCCGGCAAGTCTCGGGTTGCTCTGCGGCGGTCCCCGTCGCCATATTTGTGGGCGATGAGTACCCCGCCCCCTGCCTCCCCCTACAATGCGACCGTCGTGGGCCGCGAGCCCCTCAACCCGCAGCTGCTGATTTTGCGGGTGCGGCCCTCCGCCGGGGAATTCAACTTCACGCCGGGCCAGTTCGCCGTGCTGGGGCTGGCGGGGCGGGAGCCGCGCGTGGCGGATGCGCTGCCCGAGGATGTGGCGCCCGAGTCCGAAAAGCTGATCCGGCGCGCCTACAGCATCGCCTCGGCGAGCGTCGAAAAGGCTTACGTGGAGTTCTACCTCGCGCTGGTCGCGAAGGGCGGCCTGACGCCGCGGCTCTTCGCCCTGCCGCACGGCGGTCGCGTGTTCCTCGGGCCCAAGGCGAGCGGCCTCTTTACCCTAGACCGCGTGGCTCCGGGGAAGGCGGTGTTCCTCATTTCCACCGGCACTGGTCTCGCGCCGTACCTGTCGATGCTCCGCACGCTGCTCATTCAAGACACCACGCGGCGGTTCGTCGTGCTCCACGGCGCGCGCTGCAGCTGGGACCTCGGCTACCGTGGCGAGCTCGAGACGATCGCGCGCCTGCGGCCGAACGTCACCTACATCCCGTCAATCACTCGCGCCGAGCAGGACCCGCACTTCGCTGGCCAGGTGGGGCGGATCCAGAAGCTGTTGGAACAGGGAGTCGTCGAGCGCCTTTCGGGGGTGCGGCTGGACCCCGCGGAGGCGGATGTCTTCCTCTGCGGGAATCCCGATATGATCGCCTCGGTGCGCGGCCTGCTCGAGGCCCGCGGCTTTACCCCGGACCACGGCAAGCAGTCCGGAACGATGCACGTCGAGGAGTATTGGTGAGGCGCTCCCCGCGGCCGCGGGTTTAGGGCACCTCGTAGACCTCGACCAGCGCGGTGCCGGCGCCGGGGCCGGTCACCTGGGCGGTGTAGTTGCCCGGCGGCAGGGTGAGCAGGAGCATCGCGTCCGTGCTGTCCGCGGCAATCGGGCGGAAGGCGCCGACCGCCTCGCCGGTGGCGGTGAGCTGCGGGTCGCCGCCCCAGTTGTCGTTGCTGGCGATGCGGCGCGAGGCGCTGTCGAAGAGCGCCAGCCGCGGGTCGCCCAGCACTTGGGCAGCGGGCAGGCCGAAGGGCGTGAGCGACGGGCCCATCGCCCGCACCAGCACCGTCCGGGCGGTGCCGCCGCCGAGGACGAAGCCCGCAGTGAGGACCGAGTCGGCGGGGATCGGCTGCAGCACGGAGACGTTGACCAGCCGCGGGGTCGCGGACGCGAAGGCGGGGCCAGGGGTGGCGTCGAACAACTCCGCGAGGACGGCGCCGGCGGGTGATCCGTTCGCCGCCACCACGATGCTGTAGGGGCGGGGGGCGAGGGCGGGGCGGTGCAGCGCGGCGTCGCGTGAGCCCGCGCCGAGCGCGAAGGCCCCGGTGGCGTCGAAGATCGCCGCGATGCCGGGCTCTGTGCCCCAGTCGTCGTTCGCACCCGCGGGGGCGGCGCCGATCAGCTCGAGGCGCGGATCGGCGAGGACGTCGTCGAGCCCGAAGGCGGCGAGGCCCGGCCCGATGGCGCGGACGAGGAGCGGCTTGGCGCCGGTGGTGCCGGCCCCGCCGATCACGGTGCCGACCGTGAAGGAGGGGGCGGCGGGCGTGAGCCGCGTGAGGATCGAGAGGTTGGCGAGGCGGCCGGGTGCGGCGCCCGCGGCGAGGGAGAGGGTTGCGCCGGCCGAGGTCGCGGTGCCGCCTGCATTTGTGGCCACGCAGGTGTAGGCGCCGGCGTCGGCGGTCCCGACGTTGCGCAGCACCAGCGTGCCGCGGGTGGCGCCCGCCAGCGCGGTGCCGTTGCGGCGCCACTGGTAGAGGGGCGCGGGGCTACCCTCGGCCTCCGCGCGGAAGACAACAGTGCTGCCCGGGGAGATGGACTGCCCCAGTGGTTGCAGGGTGAAGGTGGGCGCGGTCACCGCCGGGGCCACCGTCAACGGGGCGTCGGCGCTGGCCACCGCGCCGCCGCTGTTGCTCACCTCGACCGAGTAGATGCCGGCGTCCCCGGGCTGGACGTCCGTGAGCGTGAGCGTGTCGCTGGGGGTCGCGAGCCCGAGGGCGACGCCGTTGCGTCGCCAGAGGTGGTAGCGCGGAGTGGAGCCGGTGGCGGTGACCGTGAAGGCGACCGTCTGCCCGGTGCGGGCGGCAGCGGGTTGCGGCTGGCGCACGATCACGGGGGCGACGGCGCGGGTCGTGACGTTGAGGGTCATGGTGCTGGTGACCGAGCCGCGGGCGTTGGTGACGGTCACGCTCCAGATGCCGCTGCTGACAGTGGCGACGTTGCTCAGGGTCCACGCGGCGGTGGAGACGCCCTGGGTCGCGCCGTTGCGCCGCCACTGGTAGGTGAAGGGAGCGGTGCCGGAGACGCCGACCACGAAATCCACCGCGTCGCCCTCGACCGGGTTCTGGTCGACGAGCGGCAGGGTGAGCCGCGGGGCGACCGCGCCGTCTGCGGAGGCGTAGAGGAAGGCGGCGCCGGCGCGGTCGTCATCCGTAAGCACATCCGTGTCGCCCGAGCGGCTGTTCATAATTGCGGAGACGAATTGCCCGGCCTCGTCGGGGTGGCCGAGGCCGAGGGCGTGGCCGAACTCGTGGAGCGCGACGCGGATGAATTCCGCGTTGAGGCTGCCCGCAGGGTGGCGGAGCGGGCCGCGGTAGGCGTCCCAAGCGTACTTCGTATTAAAGATCACGTCGCCCTCGGTGCGGCGGGTACCGACGCGCCAGATGGTGTTTACGGCAAGGGTGGATTCGCCGAAGGGGCGGCCGAAGATGTCGCCGCGGAAAAGGACGTTGTTCACCCCGTTGCCGTCCCCGGCGGGCAGGGCCGAGTCGAGGACCCACGTGAACTTGCTGCGCACGAGGGAGCGGTTCCACTCCGCGAGGAGATCCGCCGCGACCGCGTTCCAGCCGCGCGGGTCGCTGGCGGGGGCGCCCGGGCCGAGCTGGAGGTGCATCTGAATGTTGCCGTCGGGCCAGACGGGGCTGCCTCCGACCGGGATGAAGGCGGGGGCGGGCAGTGCCGGGGCAAGGGCGGCGAGGAGGGCGAGGCGGGGTCGCATCGTCAGGGGGTCTGGATGCGGGTGGCGGTGCGGCGGATGTGACCGGCGAACTCCGCGGGGGAGAGGGGGCGACCGCCGGGGCCGCGGGCGCCAACTGGGAAGGCGCCGGGGGCGAGCAGCGGCAGGGCGACGTCGTCGACCCGGTGGAGCGGCAGGCCGTTATTGCGGGCCACAAATTCCGCGCCCCTCACGTCCCGCAGAATCCGGTAGCGGCCGTGGCCCATTGCGACCAGCGGGCAGATGGCGGGGACCCCGGCGGTGACGAACACGATGTCCTGAGACCCGGGCTCGAAGCGGGGCATCCCGCTGACCTCCAGCGAGAGCTCGCCGACGGCTCCGCCGAGGAACTCAAGGGTCAGCAGCGGTGGCGGGACGCCCTTGATGGCCTCGAGCACGCGGAACGTGACCCGGGTGAAGATCGCGCGGTCGGCGCCCCGGGTGACGAGCGTGGCCTCCTGGCCGACCACCTCGCCCCGGAACACGAGGCCGGCGCGGTCGACGAGGCCCTCGAAGTCCGGCGGCACGACGGTGGAGGCGCGGCTGGGGAGCGCCAGCGACCAGAGCAGAAGGAGGGTGGGGAGCCACGTCGGGCGGGGCTGGAGAAGGGCGGTTATCATCGGATGGGGCCGCTTTAAGCGGGGGAGGCCGCGGCCGCAATCCCGCCGGCGATTTTCCTGCCGCGCCGGGATTGCCTTGGAGCGACCCCGTGGTTTGCTCCACGCTTCTATGAACGCGCTTGGTATCGATATCGGCGGGTCCGCCATCAAGGGCGCCCCGGTGGACACCTGCAACGGCAAGCTGCTCGCGGAGCGGCATCGCATCGAGGTGGGCGCGGGAACCTCCCCCGCTGCCATGGCCAAGGCGGTTGGCGCCCTCACCGCGCATTTTAAATGGAAGGGCCCGGTCGGCGTCGGCTTTCCCGGGGTGATCCAAGGCGGCACCATCTGGACCTCGGCCAACCTGCATCCGGGCTTTATCGGGTGCGATGGGGCGCGTCTCTTTGGAAAGGCGACGGGTTGCCCGGTGGCGATGATCAACGATGCGGCGGCGGCGGCGGTCGCCGAGATGCGCTTCGGGGCAGGCAAGGGCCTGATGGGCAAGGCGTTGCTCATCACCTTGGGCACCGGGATCGGCACCTGCCTGGCGTACCAGGGCGTGGTGGTGCCGCTGGAGCTGGGCCATTTCCCGTGGAAGCGCGGCAAGGACGCCGAGAAGTACTGCTCGGCCGCGGTGCGCGAGCGCAAGGAGCTGTCCTGGGAGGAGTGGGGCGGGCGTCTCAGCGATTTCCTGGTGGAGTTGGAGCGTCTGCTCTGGCCCGAGATGATCGTGGTCGGCGGCGGCGTGAGCGCCAAGCACGAGAAGTTCTTCCCGCACCTCAAGGTGCGCGCCGCGCTCAAACCCGCCCGTTTCTTGAACCGTGCCGGGATCGCCGGCGCCGCGATGTGGGCCACCGAGGCCCGCTGAGCCGCGCGCCAAGTTGCAACTTTCTCCCGCGCCGGGGGTTGGAGAATTCCTCCCGCCTGTTCCTATCGCTTGCCTACTGGCCCCCACCGGGATTGGATACCGGGTCCCCAGTCACCTTTTTCTGCAGCCTTTCCCGTCCTTATGACCTCTCCTTCCTCCTCCGACCCCCGGCGATCCCGGCGCGTTTGGGTCTTCGTCGCCGTCGCGATCCTGCTCGCGGGGGGCGGCGGCTACGCCTACCGCCAGCGCGCCCAAAGCGGCGGGCCGGTCATCACCGTGACCACCGAGAAGGCCGCGGTGCGCACGCTGACCCAGGTGGTGACCGCCTCGGGCAAGATCCAACCGGAGGTCGAGGTCAAGATCTCGACCGAGGCCGCGGGCGAAATCGTCGATCTCCCGCTCAAGGAGGGCGCCCGGGTGAAGCGCGGGGACCTGCTGGTGCGGATCAAACCCGACGTCTACCAGGCGCAGGTGGACCAGCAGGAGGCCAACCTGGTCGCGGCGCAGGCCAGCGCCGTGCTGGCCAAGGCCCAGTTGCGCAAGGCGGAGGATGATTTCCGGCGGGCCCAGGGGCTCTTCAACCAGAAGCTGATCGCCGAGGCGGAGTTCCTCGCGGCCCGCACGACGCGGGACGTTGCCCAGGCGTCCCACGATAATTCCGTGGCCCAGATCCGGCGCACGGAGGGCTCGCTGAGCCAGGCTAAGGACCAGTTGGCCAAGACAATCATCTACGCCCCAATGGACGGCACCATCAGTTCCCAGTCCAGCGAGGTGGGCGAGCGCGTGGTCGGCACCGGCTCCTTCGCTGGCACCGAGATCATGCGCGTAGCCGACCTTGCCAATATGGAGCTCCGGGTGCGGGTGAACGAGAATGACATCGTCAACGTCAAGCTGGGTGACCGCGCCGGGATCGCGATCGACGCCTACCCGGGGCGCAAGTTCACCGGCACGGTCTCCGAGATCGGTTCCTCCGCGCAGGGAGGCGGGGCCGCTTCCCAGCTCGCGGCCCTCTCAGACGACGTCACGAATTTCCTCGTCCGCATCCGCGTCGCCGACCCGGGCGTCCAGCTCCGACCCGGGATGAGCGCCACCGCGGACATCGAGACGCGGACAGTGGAGAACGTGGTCTCGGTGCCGATCCAGTGCGTGACCGTGCGCGCGAGCGGCGGGCAGACCTCGGAGGAGATGCGCGAGGCGGCCGCCAAGGCCGCCGAAAACAAGTCTGGCGGCGGGGCCGTCGACGCGGCCGCTGAGAAGCGCGAGGCGCGCCGGCAGCGGGAGGTCCTGCTCAAGGTGGCGTTCGTCCGCCAGGGGGACAGCGTCAAGATGGTCCCGGTGGAGGTCGGCCTTGCGGACAACACCCACCTCGAGATCAAGTCCGGCCTCCGCGCCGGGGAAGAGGTCGTTGCAGGGACTTACGCGGCCATCAGCCGCCAGTTGAAGGATGGCTCCCGCGTGACCCTCGCGAAGCCTAAGAGGGAGGAGCGGAAGTGATGCCGCCCCCGATCGCGATGAGCGCCGCCGCCCCTGCCCGCCGTCCGGCCCGCGCTCCGGGGGATTTGGTCATCCGCATCGAGGGGGTGACGAAGCTCTACCGGATGGGCGCGGAGACGATCCACGCGCTGCGGGGGGTGAATCTCAAGATCCGCCGCAACGAGTACCTCGCGGTCATGGGCCCGTCCGGCTCCGGCAAGTCCACCCTGATGAACATGCTGGGGTGCCTCGACACCCCGAGCGCGGGGCGCTACGATTTCAACGGCAAGGACGTCGCGCGAATGGTCGACGACGAGCTGGCGGAGATCCGCAACCGGGAGATCGGCTTCGTCTTCCAGACCTTCAACCTGCTGCCGCGCTCGGACGCCCTCCACAACGTGGAGTTGCCGCTGGTTTACGCCGGGGTGCGGCCCGCGGCGCGTCGCGAGCGCGCGCTGGGCGCCCTGCGCAACGTTGGTCTCGGCGACCGGATCCACCACAAGCCGAACGAGATGTCCGGCGGCCAGCGGCAGCGCGTGGCCATCGCGCGGGCCCTCGTCAACCACCCCTCCATCCTGCTCGCCGATGAGCCCACGGGGAACCTCGATTCCCGCACTGGGGAGGAGATTATGGCCCTCTTTGAGGACCTCTACGAGCAGGGCCACACCATCATCGTGGTGACACACGAGGAGAACATCGCGCGCCACGCCCGGCGCGTGGTGCGCCTGCGCGACGGCCTGATCGAGAGCGACGGTCCCGTCGCCTGACCGATGGCGCGCCTGTTCCAGGAACTCGTCGAGTCGGTCCGGATCGCCTTCGGGCAAATCCGGGCGAACGGCCTGCGTTCGGTCCTCACCGCGCTCGGCGTGATCATCGGCATCGTGGCGGTCACCCTGATGGGCACCGCGATCAACGGGATCGACATCGGCTTCAACCGCAGCTTGGCGATGCTCGGCGAGGACGTCCTGTACGTGCAGCGCTGGCCGTGGCGCCGGGTGGAGGACTGGTGGAGCTACGTCAACCGACCGGCGCTCGAGGTGGAGACGGCCGAGCGCCTGAACCGCGTGATCGAGGCGACGCCGGGCTCGCTGCTCGAGGTGGCGGTGCCGGTGGCGACCCGCGGGACCTCGGTGCGGGCGGGTGAGTTGCGCCTGGCGGGCGTGATGCTCTTCGGTACCACCGGTGACTACGCCCGGATCGTGACCACCGACGTGGCGGAGGGCCGGATGTTCAACGCCGTCGAGGCGAGTGTTGGCCGGCCGGTCTGCGTGCTCGGGTCGGCGGTGGCGGAGAATCTGTTCCCTAGCGGGTCCGCGCTCGATCAGCAGGTGCAGATCCGCGGCGAACTTTACACCGTGATCGGCGTTCTTGCCAAGCAGGGCGAGTTCCTCGGCCTCTTCAGCTTCGACAACCAGATCGTCGCGCCGCTGAACACCATGCGCCGCCAGACTGGGATCCGCGCCAACCTGGATCTGCGGGTGAAGGTGCGCGACAAGACGAGGCTCGCGGCCGCGGAGGAGGAACTGATCGGCGCGATGCGGCGCGTGCGCGGCCAGTTACCCGGGGAGCGGGACAACTTCTCGGTCAACCAGCAGCAGGCCTTCAAGGAGCAGCTGGATCCGGTCAAGGCGGGCATCGCGCTCGCCGGGCTATTCATCACCGGGCTTTCGCTCTTCGTCGGCGCGATCGGGATTATGAACATCACCTTTGTCAGCGTGAAGGAGCGGACCAAGGAGATCGGCACCCGCAAGGCGCTGGGGGCCCGCCGGCGGACGATCCTGCTGCAGTTCCTGATCGAGGCGGTTTCGATCTGCCTGATCGGCGGCCTCGTGGGCCTGGGGGTGACGCTCGCCGCGAGCCTCGTGCTGGCGACGCTGCTGCCGGCGCTGCCGATCGCGTTCTCGCCCGGCCTGATGGCGGTCAGCGTGCTGGTCTCCATCCTCACCGGCGTCGTCTCGGGCTTCGCCCCGGCGTGGGGGGCTTCCCGCCTGGATCCGGTCGTCGCGCTTCGCTACGAGTGACCATGGAATTCCGCGAGATCCTTCGCATGGCCTTTGGGTCGCTGGGCGTGAACAAGCTCCGTTCGTTCCTGACGATGTCCGGCATCTCGATCGGCGTCTTCTCGGTGATCGGGGTGATGACGGCCGTCTCCGCGCTGCGCGGCTCGATCGAGACCGGGCTGAGCGTGCTGGGCTCGAACATCTTCCAGATCAGCCGCAATTCGACCGGCTTCCAGACCTCGGGCGAGGCGCGCCGGCGGATCGAGCAGCGCCGCAACATCACCCTTGAGCAGGCCCAGCGCTACCAGCAGCTGCTGCGCGATGTGACCGAGGTCGTGTGCCTGAGGGCCTTCTACCGCGACGGGCCGGTGCAGGCCAGCCACGGCAACCGCCAGACTGAGCCGGGCCTGACTTTCGGTGGATCCAACGAGCACTTCCTCGCGGCCAACCAGCACGCGATCGACCTCGGTCGGAACTTCACCGCGGAGGACGTCGACCTCGCTCGCCCGTTTGCGATCCTCGGCCAGACGGTCGTGCGCAAGCTTTTCCCCGCGGAGTCGCCGCTTGGTAAACGGGTCAAGCTCGCGGGCCGCACCTACGAGGTGATCGGCACCTTCGCGGAGAAGGGCAGCAGCTTCGGGCAGACGCAGGACGAGATCGTGATCGTGCCGGTCACCCGCTTCCTCTCCGATTTCGGCGGGGCACGGTTCTCGATCAACCTTGCTACCCAGGCGCCCTCGCAGGCGGTCTACAACGAGACGCTCGACCGGGCCATCACCGCGATGCGTATGGTCCGCAGCCTGCGGGCGGAGCAGGAGAACGATTTCGAGATCTCCTCCAATGACTCGCTCATCGCCGCCTTCGCGCAGATCGCGGACGTGGTGCGCGCCGGCGCGCTAGTGATCAGCGCCATCGCGCTGCTGGCGGCGAGTGTGGGTATTATGAACATCATGCTGGTGAGCGTCACTGAGCGCACCAAGGAGATCGGGGTCCGCAAGTCGGTCGGCGCCCGGCGGAGCTCCATTTTGGGCCAGTTTCTGATCGAGGCCGTGCTCCTTTCGCTCACCGGCGGGGTGGTGGGAATCATGCTTGGGGTCCTGACGGGCAACGCCCTCGTCGTCTGGCTGCAGGCCGAGGTCGTGTTCCCCTGGGGTTGGGCGGCCTTGGGCCTCGTCACGTGCTCCTTCATCGGGGTGGCGGCGGGCCTCTACCCGGCGCTGAAGGCCGCCAATCTCGATCCGATAGAGTCGCTTCGGTACGAATGAGGAGCGCGCGCTAATTGGCTCGCCCGGGCCGGGGGGCCGCCGCACGGTGGCGCGATGCTGAAGCTGCTGTTCATTGGCGATATCGTCGGCCGCCCGGGCCGGGACATCGTCGCCGGGCGTCTCGGGCGCCTCCGGACCGAGCAGAGCCTAGATTTTGTGGTGGCCAACGCCGAGAACGCTGCCGCCGGCGCCGGGATCACGGGGGACATCGCCCGCTCGCTGCTGGACTGCGGTGTCGATGCGATCACGCTCGGCGACCACGCTTGGGACCAGCGCGGCTGGGAGCACGAGATCACCCAGCTGGACCGCGTGTGTCGCCCCGCCAACCTACCCCGCGCCTGCCCCGGGATGGACCACCTCATTATCGAGGCGCGGGGGTTCCGCGTCGCGGTCTTCACCGTGCTCGGCCGGACCTTTATGGGCCTGAAGGCGGACTGCCCCTTCCTCACCTCCGACCGGCTGATCGGGCAACTGCGCGCTCAGGCCGACGCCATCATCGTGGAGATCCACGCTGAGGCCACCTCTGAGAAGCAGGCCCTCGGCTGGCACCTCGACGGCCGGGTGACCGCCGTGCTCGGCACCCACACCCACGTCGCGACCGCGGACGCGTGCGTCCTGCCCAAGGGTACCGCGTTCATCTGCGACGTCGGGATGACCGGGCCGTACGCCAGCGTGCTCGGCCGCGAGGTCCGGCCGGTGGTGGATCGCTTCCTCGACGGTATGCCGCGCCGGGCCGAGGTCGCGACGGAGGACGTCCGCCTCTCCGGTGCGCTGGTCGAGATCAATGCCTCCAGCGCCAGCGCCCGGCGGATCGAGTTGCTGACCGTGCGCGCCTGAGCGAGGGACGGCCCGGCCGCTTCCCCCGCCGGGTTCAGGGAGGCAGGATCCGGATGCCTTGGTACGTGCGGCCCCAAAGCCCGTCCTCCTCCCAGCCCTGCACGCGGGGGGAGAGCAGCCAGGTCTTGGTGTTGAAGTAGAGCGGGGTCAGCGGGCAAGCGGCGAGCAACGCTTCCTCGGCTTCCGCGAGCCGGGCGTCACGCTCCACCGGATCCGCGGTCGCGGCGGCCGCGGCGAGCAACCGGCCGTAGGCAGGATCGTTCCAGCCCGGATAGTTGAGCGGGTGCCCGGGCCCGAAATCCTCCAGCATCGCGAGCGGATCCGCGACGTCTGGGATCGCCGTGATGAAGGCGAGGTCGAAGGTCCCCTGCCGGAGCGCGTCCAGATGGACCCGGGCCTCGCGGACGGCGATCGTCGTCTCGACGCCGAGCTCGCGCCGCCAGAGCTGCTGGATCGCCTCGAGGACAGGGGTCTGGGTCCAGCCGCTGAGCTCAAGCCGGGGCACGCCTCTGCCCCCGGGAAAGCCGGCCCGCGCCAGTTCGTCGCGGGCGGCTTCCGGAGCGTAGCGTACCGCGCCGCCGGGCGGCGCGCCCCCGGGGGCGAGACCCAGGGGGAGGAAACGATCGGCTGCGCGGTGGCCGCCTTGGAGGACGGTCGCGGCGAGGCGTTCCCGGTCGATCGCGAGGGCGAGCGCGCGGCGGACGCCCGGCGTGAGCGCGGGCCGGCGGGTGTTGAAGGCGAGGTAACGGGTCTCCAGCATCGGCGCCCGCCGGAGTTCGGCCGGCCGTTCCCTTTCCCACGCGGCTAGCCGGCCCCCGGGCACGGCCATCGTCGCCTCCACCTGGCCCGCGCGGTAGGCCCTTTCCTCGGCGTCGCCGCTGTCGAAGCGCACGAATTGGACCTCATCCAGCTCGACCCCCGTGGCGCCGCGCCAAGCCGGGTTGCGCCGAACGACTACGCGTTGGTCGGGGCGCCACTCGGTGAGGAGGAATGGTCCGTTGCCGACGAAGTTGCCGGGTTCGGTCCACCGGCGGCCGTGGCGCGCCACGACGTCCGCGCGGACGGGCAGCCATGGGGCGCTGGCGACGTGGTGCGGAAACCGCGGGTTCGGCTGCTCGAGGCGGATCTCGAGGCTCCGCGCGTCGAGGGCGCGGAAACCGACCGTGCGGAAGTCGGTGGTTTGCCCGGTCCCGTAGGCGCGGGCCCCGGCTACGAGGTGGAGGGAGGCCGCCTTGGGCGAGGCGGTGGCGGGGCGCAGGGCGCGCTCGTAGGCCGCGACAAAGTGTTCCGCGGTCACCGGGGCTCCGTCCGACCAGCGGCCGTCTGGCCGGAGGTGGAAGACATAGGTCCGGCCGTCCGGGGAGAATTCGAACCGGCTGGCGGCGCCGGGCCGGGGTGGTTCGCCCGCCGGGCCCGGGACCAGCAGGCCCTCGAGCAGGGCCCGCAGCATCCCGAACTCATCCGGCAGGGTGGTGGCTGCCGGGTCGAGCGAGGCGGGTTCGTTCCGCTGGCTTACGCGCAGCACCGACTCCGTCGCGGGCGCGGCCGGGCGCCCGCAGCCCGCGGCGAACGCGAGGAGCAAGCCCGCGCCCGCCCGCGCCGCGGCGACGACCCTAGGGCTCCAGCCAGACATTTTTGTACGGGTGATGGTCCAGCAGGTTGGAGTGCCAGCCTTTCACCGCGGGGTGGATCAGGAAGACGTGCGTGTAGTGGTAGACCGGGATGAACGGCACGCCCTCGAGCAAAATGGATTCCGCGCGCTGGAGGAGTTCCTCCCGCGCCGCGGGATCAGCGGTGCGGGCGGCGGCAAAGAGGGCCGCATCATACTCCGGCTGCGCCCAGCCCGTGTAATTGTTGCCGCTGTCCCCGCGGAAAATGTCGAGGAAGGTCGCCGGGTCGAGGTAGTCGCCAATCCAGTCCCCGCGGAGGATCTGGTAATCCCCGGCGCGCCGCGCCGCGTGGGTGACCTTGAGCTCCTGGTTGGAGAGGCGAACCTCCACCCCGAGCTCGCGGCGCCACATCTCCTGCACGGCCTCCGCCACCGCGCGGTGGTTCTCTGAGGTGTTAAACAGCAAGTCGATGGGCGGTAGGCCGCGGCCGCCCGGGAAGCCCGCCGCCGCGAGCAACCGGCGCGCTTCCGCGGGGTCGGAGGGGACCCGGGCGCGCGCCGTGTAGCCGGCGGTCCCCGGAGGCGTGAGCGCGTGGGCGGGTCGCTGGCCGCCCCGCAGGAGCCGGGTGACGATCGCTTCACGGTCGATCGCGAGGGCGAGCGCGCGGCGGACGCGCACGTCGTTGAGCGGCGGCCTCCGCGTGTTGAGGCGGAAGAAGTAGGTCGCGAGGTACGGGTCGAGCCGCAGCAGGTGGGGCGAGTTCTGGCGGTAGGAGTCGATCTTACTGATGGGTGCGTACTCGGTGACGTGCAGCTGGCCGGCCCGGAAGGCGCGCTCCTCGGCGTCGACGCTGTCCAGCGGGTAGAAGCGGATCCCGTTGAGGCGGACGGTGGCGGCGTCCCAGTAGCCGGGGAACTTCTCGACCGCGATGACCTGGTTCTGGCGCCACTCGGTGAGGCGGAAGGGCCCGTTGGTCACAATGTTGGCGGGGCGCGTCCACGGGTTCCCGCGCTGGGCGATGGGGCCGAGGCGGGCGATGGTCTCCACGGGCACGGGGTACCAAGGCGGGTTGGTGAGCAGGGAGAGGAAGTAGGTCGCGGGATGCTCGAGCGTCAGGCGGAGCGTGCGGTCGTCCGCCGCCTCGGCGCCGACGGTGGCGAAGTCGCGTCCGCCGCTTTTGTGGAACGCCTCCGCGCCGCGGAGGATGTAGAGCATATTCGCGTAGTCCGCGGCCAGGGAGGGGGTGAGGATGCGCCGGAAGCTCGCGGTGAAGTCGCGTGCGGTGACCGGCCGGCCATCGCTCCAGCGGGCGTCGCCGCGGAGGCGGAAGGTGTACGTGAGCCCGTCCGCGGAGATCTCCCAGCGCTCCGCGACGCCGGGCACGGGGCGGAGGTCGACCGGGTCCTCGGTGACGAGGCCTTCGAAGAGGGCGCGGAGGATGTTGCCCTCGGCCACGCCGGTGACGACGTGGGGGTCGAGCTCGTTGACCTCGTAACCGACCCCGCGGTGGAGGATCTGCTGGCGGTTGCCGGCCTCGACGCGGGTCTCGCGCGGCAGGCAGCCCGCGGCGAGCAGGAGGGCGGCGCAAAGGGGGAAAATCATCCTCATAAGGGAACGAGCAGGGCGACGGCGTGCGCGGCGATGGCGCGGCCCTGGCCGAGTTCGCCGACCCCCTCGTGAGTCGTGGCCTTGAGGCCGATCTGCCCGACGGGGAGGCCGGTGGAGCGGGCGAGGGCCGCCTTCATCTCCGCGAGCCGCGGCTGGATGCGGGGGCGTTCCGCGATGAGGGTTAGGTCGACGTTGGCGGGCTGCAGCCCGCGGGCGCGCAGCTCCGCGCAGACGCGCTGCAGCAGCAGTTGGGAATCGATCCCGCGGTAGGCGGGGTCGGTGTCGGGAAAAAAGTGCCCGATATCCGGCAGTCCGGCGGCCCCGAGGAGGGCGTCGCAGAGCGCGTGCGTGAGGCAGTCGGCGTCGCTGTGACCCTCGAGGCCGAAGTCCGCCTCGAAGCGGACGCCCCCGAGCACGAGGGGTCGTCCCGGTGCAGTGCGGTGGATGTCGTAGCCGTGGCCGATGCGCGGGATCATCGGCGGTCCGCCGCACGTTCGCGGGCGAGCAGGAACTCGACGTAGGCGAGGTCCGCGGGCGTGGTGAGCTTCGGGTTGGGGCGGTCGTTCGCGAGCACCGCGACGGGGTGGCCGAGCAGTTCAACGGCCTGCGCGTCGTCGGTGACGGGGAGGCCGCGGGCGGCGACGCGGGCGTGCGCCTGGACGATCAGGTCGCGGGCGAAGACCTGCGGCGTCTCTGCGGCCCAGAGGCGGTCGCGGGCGAGGGTGCGGAGCCGCTCGGGGTTGCCGCGGGAACCCTGAGGCCGGAGTTCCTTGATCGTGTCGGTGACGCGGCGGGCCAGCACTACGGCGTGCTCCCGGCGGACGATCTTGAGCAGCGCGACCAGCTGGTCGGGCTGGATGAGCGGGCGGGCGCAGTCGTGGATGAAGACGTGGGCGATGTCGGCCGGCAGCGCCTCGAGGGCAAGCTGCACCGAGTCGCGCCGCTCGCGGCCGCCCCGGACCAGCAGGGTGGGGGTGGGGGCGCAGGCGGCAAGTGCGAGCATCTGGCGCTGATCGCGGTAGACGACCACGTGGAGGTCCGCGACCCCGCTGGCGAGGAAGGCGGCGGCCGAATGGGCGAACACAGGCCGGCCAGCGAGGGGGGCGAGGACCTTGTCGGCTACGGCCCCGGCCATCCGGGAACCGCTGCCGGCGGCGAGAAGGATGGCGGCGGTGCGGCCCATCGGTGTTAGGCGCCGACTTCCGCGAGGATCGCGCGGGCGGCGGCGACCGGGTCGGGCGCCTTGAAGATCGGCCGGCCGACCACCAGGTAATTCGAGCCGGCGCGCACCGCCTCGGCGGGAGTCATCACGCGCTTTTGGTCGTCCGCGCGCGCGTCGCGGGGGCGGATGCCAGGGGTGACCAGCTTCACCTCCAGCGGGAGGACCGCACGCAGCGGGGCGATCTCAAGCGGCGAGCAGACGAGCCCGCGCAGGCCGGCGTCGGCGGCGAGGCGGCCGAGGCGGACGACCTGTTCCTCCGGCGTGCCGGCCACGCCGGTGGCGGCGAGCGCGGGGGCGCCAATCGAGGTGAGGACGGTGACGCCGAGGAGGAGCAGGTCGGGGGCGTGCTGGCGCTGCGCCTTCACCGCCCATTCCATCATCTCGCGGCCGCCGCCGGTGTGCAGCGTGAGCATCCCGACCGGCAGGCGGGAGGCGGACTCGACCGCCTTGGCCACCGTGTTCGGGATGTCGTGCAGCTTCAGGTCGAGGAACACCTTGAAGCCGAGGTCGGCGATCCCGCGGACCGCATCGGGGCCGCAGGCGGTGAACATCTCGAGCCCGAGCTTGGCCCAGCGCACGGTGCCCTGGAGCTGGCGGAGCACCGGAGCGACTTCGCGGGGCGACTGGGCGTCGAGGACGAGGATCAGTTCGCAGGGCATCGGGCGGGAGTAAGGCCGGCCCGCCTCGGGGATAGAAGTCAAAACGGCGGCCGGCGCCGCGGCGCTTGCGCCGGGCGATCCGCCGCGCGAGAAGGTCGCCGTGCCGTCGCTGGTCTTCGCCGCCCCCGCCAAGGTCAACCTCCTGCTCGCCATCACGGGCCGGCGCCCCGACGGATTCCACGACCTCGTCTCGGTGGTGGCGACGTTGGACCTGGCTGACACCCTGGAGGCGGAGCCGGCGGCGGAATTTTCGCTGGTCTGCGACGACCCGGAGTTGACGTCCGGTCCCGACAACCTGGTCCTGCGGGCCGCGGCGGCCTTTCGGCGGGAGACCGGCTGGGCGAGCGGTGTGGCCTTCCGTCTGCGTAAGCGCATCCCGGCGGGCGCCGGGCTGGGGGGCGGCAGCAGCGATGCGGTGGCGGCCCTGCGGGCGCTGAACCAGCTGGCCCCGCCGGATCGTCGCCTTCATCTGCCTGGATTGACCCGGCTCGCGGCCGAGCTCGGCTCCGACTGTCCGTTGTTTTTGGCGGAGGGCCCGGTGGTGCTGCGGGGCCGGGGTGAGCGGGTCGAACCCTTGCTGCCAGCGGAGGTCGCGCGGCTGCGGGGCCGGCGGTTGCTGGTCTGCAAGCCCGCGTTCGGCATCCCGACGCCCTCGGCCTACGCGCGCCTGGCCAAGGGTGCGCCGGGTTCCTACTGGCCGGCGGCGGAAGCCGAGGCGTGGCTGGCGCGGTGGCGGGCCGATCCGGCGGCGCCGGCGGAGGCCCTGCTGCGGAACACGATGGAGGCACCGGCGTTCGCCAAGTTCCCCGCGCTCCCCGAACTGCTCATACGGCTTAAAGCCGCTGCGGAGGTGGAGGGCCGGATGAGCGGCAGCGGCAGCGCGTGCTTCGCCTTGCTGCCGGAAGGGATGCCGGTAGCACCCCTCCTCGACCTGGTGCGGACTGGTTGGGGCCCATCGGCATTCGCCACCGAGGCGCGGATCGCTTAAATCCGCATTGACCCTTTCGCGGGCCGAAAGGTTACTCAAGGGTGGTGCTTGCGTAACCCCGCGCGGGCCCGACTCCCTGTCACCAATGGAAACCCGGGATCGTCACGAGTTCACCGTGCAAGGCATCGCCGCCTCGCAGGGGATTGCGTACGGCGAGGTTTTCCTCTACCTGCAAAGCGACCTCAAGGTTCCTGACTATCAGGTCGAGACGGAGCGGCGGATCGACGAGGTGGCCCGCTTCGACCGCGCGCTGGTCGCGACCCGCCAGCAGATCGCGCGCATCAAGGCCGAGGTAGAGCGCAACCTCGGGCCGGAGGAGGCCGCGATCTTCGACGCCCACCTGCTGGTGCTTGAGGACGAGGCGCTTATCGGCGAGACGGTACGCGAATTCGAGGAGTCCGGCCGCAATATCGAGGGCTGCTTCCAGCGCATCTCCGCCCGCTACATCCGGGCGTTCGAGGAGATCGACGACGAGTACCTGCGCGAGCGCGCGGTCGACCTCCGCGACGTGGCGCAGCGCGTCCTCCAGAATCTCCTGGGCCAGACCGAGAACTCGCTCAGGCGCCTCGCGGGCGAGCGGATCGTCGTGGCCGTTGCCATCTCGCCCTCCGCCTCCGCCTCGCTCGACCGTTCGTCGGCTATGGCTCTGGCGACGGATTCCGGCAGCAAGACCGGCCACGCGGTCATTGTGGCCCGGTCGATGAAGATCCCTGCGGTGGTCGGGCTCCGGGACCTCACCCGGCGGGTCAGCGACGGGGACTTGGCGATCATCGACGGCTACGACGGCCTCGTCATCGTCAACCCCTCCGAGGCGACGCTCTTCCGCTACGGGAAGATCCAGGAGCGCAAGAAGTCGTTCGAGGCGCTCCTGCGGGAGGTCAGCCACCTACCGGCCGTGACGCTGGACGGTGTGCCGGTAACGCTGCAGGCCAACATTGAGAAGGCGGACGAGGCGCGGCTGGTGGCGGAAAACGGGGCGGAGGGTGTGGGCCTTTACCGCACGGAATTCCTCTACCTAAACGCGGGGCGCCTGCCGACCGAGGAGGAGCAGTACCAGGATTACTGCGCCGTCGTGGAGGCGGTGGCGCCACGGCCAGTGGTGATCCGCACGCTCGATCTGGGCGGCGACAAACCGATGACCGACCAGACCGACCTGTTCCCGCGGGAGTCGAACCCGTTCATGGGCTTCCGGGCCATCCGCTGGTGCCTTGAGCACGCGGCGGTCTTCAAGGTCCAGTTGCGGGCCGTCCTGCGGGCGAGCGCCCACGGGCGGGTGCGGATGATGTACCCGATGATCAGCGGGGTGGACGAGCTGGCGCGGGCCAACGCACTGCTCGGGGAGTGCCGGGAGGAGCTGCGGGCGGCGGGGATCCCCCACGACGCGCAGCTGGAGGTGGGTACGATGATCGAGATCCCGAGCGCCGCCCTGATCGCGGACCTGCTCGCCCGCCAGTGCCGTTTCTTCAGCATCGGGACCAACGACCTGATCCAGTACACCCTCGCGATCGATCGCGGCAATGACCGCATCGCGCACCTCTACGAGCCGACGCACCCGGCGGTCCTCCGCTCGCTGCGCCAAATCGTGACCGAGGCCCGGCGGGCCGGCATCCCGGCGGGTGTCTGCGGCGAGATGGCGGGCGACCCGATCTACGCAGCGCTGCTGCTCGGCCTCGGCTTCGACTCGCTGAGCATGTCGCCGGCTTGGATCCCCTCCGTCAAATACCTGATCCGCGCGATGCGAATGAGCGACGCGCGGGCCCTCGCGGAGGAGGCGCTCGCGCTGGACTCGGCTTCCGCGATCCACGCCCGCTGCGAGGCGTTCTACCGGTCGCGGGTACGGCTGGAGTGACCCGCGCCGCGAGTTGCACGGCGGCCGATCCGCGTTTAGCAGTTCTGGGCATGGCTACGCGCCTCGCCCTCTTCTCGTGGTTGGTCGGGCCGTTTGGGCTGCTGCTGCTCGCGGGCTGCAACAACGTCTTCGCGCCCAAGTACCGGGTGCTGGTCGACGCCATCGCGGCCCCGGAAGTGCCCGCGCCGGCCGTCGGCAAGTCATACCGTCTGCTCGCCCGCAAGTCTACGGTCACGGGCCAGCAGTCTCAGGTGGAGGTGATCAAGGCGTGCGTCGACGCCGCGCTAGCGGGCAAGGGAATGTTCGAGGCGCCCGCAGGCGTCCCCCCAGACGTGTTCATCGAGGTGGGCTTCGGGGTGGCCGCCACGCCTCGGGTCGATGCCACCTCGCGGGAGACCTTCCTGCAGCTGGCCGCCCGCGCCAATGCCTCCCGCGGGATCGACAAGGGCGCCGGCCCGGAGATCTGGGACGTGCGCGTGGCCGTCGTGGGCATCTCCGGACGGATGGAGACCGCGATGCCGTTGCTCGCTGCGGTGGCCGCCGACCACATCGGCCGTGACACCAAGCTGGAGACCAAGATCGAGGTGCCGCAAAACGCCGAGGTGATCGGCAGTGTGCGCGCGGGTGCGATCCGGACGCTGGAGGGCGGCGCGACGCCCCGCACTCCCGCGAGCGCGGGGGCGGCGGTGAATCCGGTGCGCGCGGACTAGGCGCTCCGGCGCGGCCGCGTCAGTCAAACCACTCGTCCGCTGGGTCGAAGGCGGGAATTGCCACGTTGACGATGCGGAAGCACCCTACTAGGCGGTGGCGGCAGCCGGGCTGGATCATTACTGACAACATCGGTCGGGCGGGAACCCGTTCCCCGTCGAGCTCGATGAAGCCCTCGCCTTCGAGTATCAGGTAGATCTCGGTCATTTTCAGGTGGTAATGGGTGCGGGCGTCGATCGAGATGTCTACCAGATGGACGGTCGCAAAGTCGTTGCCGGGCACAGCGAACCCGCGGCGCGCGGAGCCGCAGGGGCAGGGGACGGCGGGTACGGCGTCGAGCTGGGTCCGCAGATGGCGCGCGCCGCGGTGGACGACCGGGGAGTTCGGACCAGCTTCGGGGTTCATCCTTTGGAGCAAATGGTCAGCGGGCGACGGGGCGAGCGCGAACAGTTGGCACGAGTACTCCCCGCTTCGTCGATTTCCGCGCCAAACCCGCTTGCCGGTTTTTTGCGATAATCCCATCTTCGCTTCGTCGCTCAACCGGAGCTCCTCTATCCCGACGTTCGCCGATCCGCTCCCGCCACCATGAACAAAATCAGCCAGCACGCCCGCGAGGGTTTCACCCTCGTTGAGATCATTATCGTCGTCGTCATTCTAGGCCTCTTGGCCGCGATGGCGGTTCCGGCCTTCAACAAGGCCCGCCAGACGGCGACCGAGAAGACCATTTTGAATGACCTGCGCCAGCTCTCTGCCGCGGCCGACCAGTACTTTTTGGAGAACGGTGGCGTCGCTGAGGTCCCGGTCACCAAGCTCAAGTCCGAGTACGTGAAGACCTTGAACACCAGTCGCTCCGGCGAGATCTGGCCCACCACGATCTCCCGCACGGCTACCACGATCACGGTGACCTACGGGCCGGACGCGACCAAGGTCTCGGTCGACCGCTAATCCGCGCGCCGCACGGATTAGCGCCCCCCGGCTGGTCCGGGGCCGAATTAGAACGCGGCGGTTTCCCAGCTCCTGCTTCGTTTTTCGGTCCTCGGCGACCGTCCCCGGGAGGCTGGATTAGCGGAAGGGCGCGTCGCTTCCCCACGAACCCTCAGCGTCCCGCCTGCTGGTGCGCGTCGAGGAAGGCCCAGAGTTCGCGGGTGCAGGGATCTTGCGGCAGGCCAAGCTCGGCGTTGATGCGGGAATGGTTCGTCTCCCGGGCGCCAAAGACCTTCACGGGCACCCCGACCCCGCGCAGGACCGTGCCGAGCCGCTGGGCCTGCGCGGTGTTGTCGGGGTGTTCCGCCACGTGGAGGATTAGGAAGGGAGGGATGCCCTTGCCGGGCGCGACGTGGGTGACGGCGGAGAAGTCGCGGTGCTGCTCCTCGGTGCCAAATTTGGCCCGGTGCGTTGATTTCGGCTCCGGCTGCCCGTGGGCGCGCCGGCGGGTCTCCGCGGTGGTGATGATCGCCGGCAAATCGTAGGTGTCGCCGTCGACCGCCACGCACCCGCGCAGGGTGGAGAAGGGCACCCCGTGTGCGCGCAGCCGGCGCTCGTCGGTGCAGAGCAGGGCGGCGAGCTGGGCACCGGCCGAGTGCCCCATTACGAAGATCCGCCGCGGGTCTCCGCCGTGGGCTGCGATGTTCGCGTGCACCCAGCCTAGCGCCCGCGCCACGTCGTCGGTCAGGGCCGTCATCTCCACGGCCGGCAGCAGCCGGTAGTTGGTCGCCACGAAGACGAACCCGCGGGCAGTGAAGGCCCGGGGCTTCTCCTGCACCAGGTTCTTGTCGCCCGCCTGCCAGCCGCCGCCGTGAATCCAGAACACGACGGGCAGGTCGCGCGCGCCCGGGGGCGCATAGATGTCGAGCACCTGCCGCGGGGCAGCGGCCGGAGCGTAGGGGACGTCCCGGTGCACCGGGGCGAGGTCGGCGGCCAGGAGGGCGAGGGGGGCGGCGAGGAGGAGGAGGATTTTCATCGCGGGGTGCCGCAGGAGATCCGCTTAATGCGGCCGGCGGAAGCGAATTCCCCGCGCCGCGTTTCACCTTGTCAGAGAAAGGTGACGCGGGCACGGTTTTTCTCAGCTCCCGCGCCCGATGTCCGTACTGGTCCGCCCCGCTTTGCTGGCCCTCGCCTGTCTTGGACCCATGGTCGCCGCGCCGGCCAAGGTGGATTTTGTCCGCGAAATCCGGCCGCTGCTCGCCCGACATTGCTATGATTGCCACGGGCCCGAGGAGGCGAAAGGCGGACTGCGGTTTGACCAAGCGGTCGCGGCCCGGCGGGGCGGCGAATCGGGCCTGCCCGCGGTCGTGCCGGGACATCCGGAGCGCAGCGAACTGCTGGCCCGGCTTCGCGCCACGGACCCGGAGGACGTGATGCCGCGGAAGTCGGCCCCGCTGCCTGCGGCGGACCAAGAGCTCCTGCGGCGCTGGATTGCCGAGGGAGCGGACTGGCCGGCCGACGCGCGCCACTGGGCCTACGTCCCGCCCGTCCGCCCGCCGGTGCCCGCTCCGCGCGCCGGTCAGGCTGCACCCGGTTCCCCGATCGACGCCTTCGTCGCCGCGCGCTTGGAGGCGGTCGGTATCATCCCGGCGCCTGCGGCCGACCCGGCGCGCTGGCTGCGGCGCGTCACGCTCGACCTCACGGGGCTGCCGCCCACGCTGGCGGAGTCGGCCGCGTTCGAGGCCGATCGTTCGCCCGCGGCGCGAGGGCGCGCCGTCGACCGGCTCCTTGCCTCGCCGCGCTTCGGTGAACGCTGGGCTCGGCCGTGGCTGGATCTCGCGCGGTACGCCGATTCCCACGGTTTTCAGCGCGACGACCTCCGCGACCTCTGGCCCTACCGCGACTGGGTGATCGCGGCCCTCAACGCCGACTTGCCTTTCGACCGCTTCTCCGTGCTCCAACTGGCGGGAGACCTGTTGCCCGAGTCCGAGCGGGGTTTCGCCGTGGAGGCGCTCGTCGCCACGGGCTTCCACCGCGCGGCGGCGACCAACGTCGAGGCCGGCACCGACCAGGAGGAGGGGCGGGTGAACCAAGTCTTCGACCGTGTGAACACCACGGCCACCGTCTGGCTGGGCACGACCCTCGAGTGCGCGCAGTGCCACAACCACAAGTACGATCCCTTCTCCATCAAGGACTACTACCGGCTCTTCGCCTTCTTCAACCAGGCGGAGCGGGAGACGGACTTCACCACGCCCAAGGCGATGGCGGCCCTGCGCTTCACCGGCCCGTACCTAGACCTGCCGCCCGCGGAGGCCGAGGCGGCCGCGCGCGCTGGATTCACCACCCGGCTGGCGTCGCTCGACGAGCGCATCGCGGCCCGCCGGCCCGCGTTGCTCCAGGGTTTCGCGACGTGGCAGGAGCAGGTGGATCCCGCCACCGTGCCGGCCGCGATCGCGGCTGTCCTGCGCGTCGAGGCTGCGCAGCGCAACGCGGCCCAGCGCGCGCGCTTGGAAGCCTACTTCCTTGGCCTCGACCCGGAAATGGCCGCCCTGCAGGCGGAGCGGCGCGCGCTCGAGAAACAGCGGCCGCCGTCCCCCGCCCGCACGCTGGTGATGCGCGATGTCGCCACGCCGCGTCCGACGCGGGTCCTGCGCCGGGGCAACTTCCTCGACCCGGGCGAGGAGATCGGGCCCGGCACGCCGGAGGTCTTGCATTCCTTCCGAGGCGGGGCTTCTGCCAACCGCCTCGACCTCGCCCGCTGGCTCGTCTCCCGGGAGAACCCCCTCGTCGCGCGCGTCACCGTCAACCGCTGGTGGGCCGAGCTTTTCGGCCGCGGCCTCGTCGCCACGCTGGAGGATTTCGGAATCAAGGGCGAACCGCCGTCCCACCCCGAGCTCCTCGACTGGCTCGCGGTGGAGTTGATGGACCACGGGTGGAGCCTGAAGCACCTTCTGCGCGGGATCACATTGTCCGAAACCTACGGCCGGGCGTCCCGGGTCGAGCCGGCGGCACGGGCGCGCGACGACCAGAACGTCCTGCTCGCCCGGGGACCGCGGCTGCGGCTCGACGCCGAGATGATCCGGGACAACGCGCTGGCGGCCGCCGGGCTCCTGAGCGCGCGGATGGGCGGCCCGCCGGTGCGCCCGCCTCAGCCGGCTGGCCTCTGGGAAAGCAAGGTTGGTGGCGACCGGGTGACCTACTACGTGAGCGACGGCGAGGACGCCTGGCGCCGCGGGATCTACACGGTGTGGAAACGCACCTCGCCGTACCCGAGCTTCACCGTGTTCGACGCTCCGGCGCGCACGGCGTGCGCGGTGCAACGCTCGCGGTCCAATACCCCACTGCAGGCCCTCGTGCTCCTTAACGATCCGGTCTACGTCGAAGCCGCGCGCGCGCTCGGGCGGCGGATGGCGGCCGAGACCGCGGGGGCGCCCCTCGCGGACCGTTTGCGTCACGGCTTCCGCCTCTGTCTCGCCCGTTCGCCCGGCGCCACCGAATTGGCCGCGCTCGAACGGTTGTGGCGCGAGCAGGCTGCGGCGGGCGACGAGACCTCGGCCTGGCACGCCGTCGGGACCGTGCTGCTGAATTTGGACGAGATGATCACCAAGGGATGAACGCCGCCGATCCGCTGCCCCCCGCCGACTGGCTCGACCACGCCCGGGCCGAGACCCGCCGCGCCTTCCTCCGGAGTTCCGGCGTCGGGCTCGGGGGCATCGCGCTCTCCTCCCTGCTCAGCCAGAGCCTCGGCGCGGCCGCCGCGACCGCTCGGGCGCCGCATTTCGCCCCGCGGGCCAAGCGGGTCATCTACCTGCATATGGTCGGGGCGCCCTCGCAGCTGGACCTGTTCGACCCAAAGCCAGCCCTCGCGCGCTACGACGGCCAGAAGGCGCCGGAGGAGCTGATCCGCGGCAAGCGCTTCGCC
>Ga0194122_10000360_pt1 | contig 70391 bp, 73 predicted proteins | sample TA2MahCa10mmetaG_FD_155487 | JGI IMG/M metagenome (GOLD analysis project Ga0194122, IMG submission 155487) | Freshwater microbial communities from Lake Tanganyika, Tanzania - TA2015021 Mahale Deep Cast 10m | ecosystem: Environmental > Aquatic > Freshwater > Lake | place: Tanzania: Lake... | reverse complement strand
GCGTGCATCAGATGCTTTTTGATTGCCTTGAAGATCGAGTGCAAACCAGGTGAGTGCTCCCAAAACAACAACTAAAATACCGATGATAAGTCCTTTTTTGTTCATGCGTGTAGGTTAACGGGTGTAGCGTTTTTGTCTGATTTTGTACATCAGCAATGCAAAAATAAGAATGAGTAAGAGCGGCAATAACATATTGATACTCTTGTAGAATAAAGAGGCCTCTTTTATTTTTTCTTTGTCGATTTCTTTGATATCAATTTGCCTGCTTCGGATATCGAGAACAGAGTTGTCTCCCATCATGTAGTCTACCATGTTTTGAAAGAGTTCTTGATTGCCAAAAATGAGCGGAATGCGGCGCTGCGCAAGTTCGGCATCTACCTTGAGTTCGTTGATGCCAATAGGACGGTAAAGATAACTGTTGACTTTTTTAGGGTCTAAAATGGAGTCGTAGCTATTGCGAATGAAAGTGCCATTGCCTACCACCAAGATTTTGGTTTCTTTTTGGCTTTCTTCCAAGTAATTGGCGTCTTTGCTATTGGTAAATTCGGCTACAATTCTATTTTTAAAATGCGATTGGTAAAACCCTTCTGATAGCCCAGCAACGCACAATTTATTGATGTCGTCTTCAGGGTTTTCGACTAGTTTAGGGTTTTTGCCATAGTTCAATGGCAGCGCCAAGTTAACGAGTGGTTGAAGTCCGCTGGGAATAGCGTTGCTTGAACTTGTCAGAATAGGCGTCAGTTGCGCTTTTGGCAGTTGTACAAACTCGATTTCGTTGGCATATTTTAGAGATATAGGGTCTACATTGCGCGTAATCGGATGCAAGCTAGGTGTGGCCAACATATGGTAAAACCAAGGCAAGAATGTTGTTTCGGCGAATGGTACAATTTTAGGAGCGCAATTGGCATCCAAGACATAGTTTTCTTTGATTTTGATGCCGTAATCGAATAAAAGCCGATCCAGCAGCAGGTTTTTGCGTGTGGTGTGTGTCATGCCGGTGGCATTGAGCGTATCTTCGTTGAGTGCCAACGTATTGATGAAGCAAAGCAATTTACCACCGCGCATTACAAATTGATCAATAAGGTAGAGGTCTTTTTGCGAGAAAGGCGTTTGTGGATCGGCAATGATAAGGCCGTCTACATCTTTGAGTGCAGCTATGCTGTCATTGAGTTGGACATCTTTGAGGTTGTAATACGGAGCAATGAGGGCGCGTGCACGCATAGTTTGAGCATAACTGAGCTCGCCATGGCCTTGTAAAAAGGCAATGGTGGGTTTGCTGGTTTGGGTCAGGCGCCGCATTGCCGAGAGCAAATTGTATTCCAGGTTATTGAGTGCGTTCTCAATGATTTCACTCATTTGTTCAAGGGCATAAGGCCGCCCTGGTTGCGTGCCAGGTAGAAATTGCACAACTCCTTCTTTGGTGATGCCATTTACACTATACGAAAGCAAAGCGCCAGGGAACAACAACATTTGGCTTTGTGTGCCGTCCTTTTGATAGAGAATTTCCAAGGGCATGATGCCTTTTCCGCGGTCGTAGAGCTGCGCTCTAAGAGCCGCAATTTCATCTTCGGTACCCACATTAGGGTCTGTGAATAAAAACTCAATTCGGGCACCGGCAATTCGCTTGAAGTCTTTGAGCTTGTCTTTAAGGGCAATTTGGAAATTTTTGAGTTCTGAAGGCATGTTGCCATCCAAATAGATTTGGATACTGATGCAGTTCTCAAAGTTCTTTTTATCCGAAAGATAGGTGACGGTACTTTGGGCCAATGAGTAGCGTTGGTCCTTGGTCATGTCGAGCTTCAGGTAAAGCATCGAGCTAATAAAGTTGATTAGAATGAGAACTGCTGCTAAAAGCGCAAGGACTGTCCAATTGTAGAGACCTTTGGTGAATGAGAGTTTCATACGTTACTTTTTGAGCGATTTGAGTACGGTGAGCGAGGCAACCAAAAAGAGTGCATTGAGGCTCAGGAAGTATAGTAAGTCGCTGGTGTCAATGACGCCTTTTTTAATGGCTTCGTAATGAAAAGCAATGCCGATATATTTAATGAGGTAATCTAGGCCACCGATTTGGCTAAAATTACCCAATAACTCGAATCCGTCGTAAAATACCCAACACAAGAACATTGCCAATATAAACGCTACAATTTGGCTATGGGTGAGTGCTGAGGCGAACATACCGATCGCAACGAATGCAGCACCGAGTAATAACAAGCCAATATAAGAGGTGAAAGTGGCGCCAAGGTCAATATTGCCAATGGGTTTGCCCAAGAAGTACATACTGATTAGATAAACAACCGTTGGTAAAATAGCGACAAAAACCAATGCCACCCCTGCCAAGTATTTAGCAAAAATGAGTTGGAAGTCAGAGATAGGACGCGTCAATAAAAGTTCAATGGTGCCAGTTCTTCGCTCTTCAGCTATTGAGCGCATTGTGATTGCGGGAATGAGAATCAAAAAGATCACCGGTGACATATTAAAAAAAGGAATAAGGTCAGCGGTAGAACCTTCTAGAAGGTTGGTGTTGTAGGAGAGTATCCAATGGAAGAGGCCGCAGGCAATGAGGTAAATCAGGATAAAAACATATCCGATGATGGAACTCAGGAAGCTCGAAATTTCTTTTAAGAATAAGGCGCGCATAGTAAAAGTTGAGTTGTCAAAATTAACAAATATCTATAAACGAAAATTCCCGCCTTGTGGGGCGGGAATTTTAGATACACTCAATCTTAATTATGCTTGTTTGACATTCACAGCATTTAAGCCTTTACGGCCTTCTTGCAATTCGAATTCAACTGCGTCATTTTCTTTGATTTTGTCTACCAAACCGGTAACATGAACAAAATATTCTTTGTTCGTGTCTTCTTCAACGATGAAACCAAAACCTTTAGTTTCGTTGAAAAATTTTACATGTCCTTTACTCATTATAAAAATATTAATTTCAGTAAAGGTAAGGACCTATTTGAGTTTTACACTATTTTTCTGAAATAAATCCATTAAAAGTTGTGTTTAGGCTCCATGCCTGAGCCTTATGCGCAAACCAGGGCTTGATTTGCGGCCAAATGGATAAAAATAAATCTGAGCGGCGGTAATTGTCTAAATCTTGCTTAGAATCCCAAATAGAGTAGGTAAAAACGATGCAAGGATTGTGTATATCTTGCATTAGTTGCATGCCTCTACAACCTTCGAACCGAGCAACTTCCCATTTGACGGTTTCAAAATGAGTCAAAAACGCCTCGAGTTTGTCGGGCTCAAACTCCATTTGTACAACTCTTGTGAGCATCAGAATAAGGATTGGATATTTTCTTTGGAACCTTGTGGTGTAAACTCGACATGTACGGGATCTCCGATGCGCATTCCAAAAAGTTTGCTTGCACCGCCAAAGCCCTCATTAGCTCCGCGGTTAATTGCGATTTCTAGACGTCCAGCGCTATTGAATATAGCGACGCGTTCGCCCTGAGATACCGCATTGTATGTGGCTGAAATTTCGTCGATGAAATATTCTTTCTTTTGGTACTTGATAACGAAAGGAATATCTGAACCAAAACGCTCAAAATCGGCTTTGGAAATATTGGTGATGAGGTTACCGAAACTGTCTATGTGCACCACAATGCCGCGAATAAGAAGTTGGTCAATTGCGGGTTTTTGATCAAATGCACGCTTGTAGGACCTCGAAACTTCAGCGAAACTAGAGACAGCCTCTTTGTTCACAATGCGTAAAGCCAAGTCAATGAAACAATTTTTGGTGGTGAAACGCCATGCCTGGGGTTCTTGTTGGATGGCTGTGTAGTGGTAAAATTCGTCAGGAAAGTCTTCTTCTAATAGGCTACCAAAGAAACCGTTGTCGTTGGAAATAAAATAGTGCCCTTTGAACTTTAAAATACCTGGCAAGCGTGTATTTTGGTCAAATTGGGGCTCGGTATCGACACCTATGATATGAATAGTACCTTGAGGAAAGTCTTCAAAACAACAACGCAGTTGAAATGCAGCTTCACTTGCATTGAAAGGCGTTATGCTGTGTGTGATGTCCACGACATGTGCTTCAGGTAAAGCTTGAATGAGCTTTCCTTTGATTGAAGCCACATAGTGGTCTTGGTAGCCGTTGTCTGTGGTGAGCGTAATGATTTGCATAACTGAGAAGGCAACTTTGTGCTCAGAAATTCATAATTTTACCAAAAGTAATCGAATTCGTTAGAAACCCCTTCAAAAACCACTAAATAAATTGAGTTCAGGTCAGCGTCAGCTCAGTATAGAAGGCCTTAATCCGGCAGAAATTTACGGCATCAATAATGCCAATCTCAAACACATCAAAAGTTTTTTTCCAAAGCTCAAAGTAATTGCACGAGGCAACCAACTTAGTTTAGCTGGTGACGACGAAGTGATGGACGAATTCGAACGCAAATTTGCGCTTATCGTTGCGCACTACCGTACCTTTGACGCCCTTTCCGAGAACAACATTGACAACCTTATGCTGCAGGATGGCGCCAAGCTCTTGTCACAGGACGACGGCTCCGAGGCGCTCGTACATGGCAACGGCGGGGTCAAAATCAAAGCGCGAACAGTCAATCAAAAAAAATTAGTACAAGCGGTCCTGACCTCCGATATGGTCTTTGCGGTGGGTCCAGCCGGTACCGGTAAAACCTATACCGCCGTTGCCATGGCGGTTCGTGCGCTCAAAGCAAAGGAAGTCAAGCGTATTATCTTAACCCGCCCAGCCGTTGAGGCCGGTGAAAACCTCGGTTTTTTACCTGGTGACCTCAAAGAAAAACTCGACCCTTATCTCATGCCGCTTTACGACGCCTTGCGCGACATGATTCCTGCAGAAAAACTGGCCGACATGATTGAATTTGGTGTCATTGAAATTGCACCGCTTGCCTTCATGCGCGGCCGTACCCTCGACAAAGCTTTTGTTATTCTGGATGAAGCCCAAAACACCACCCAAATGCAAATGAAAATGTTTTTGACCCGCATGGGCATGACCGCCAAATTTGTGATTACCGGGGATATGTCGCAGGTAGACCTCCCGTCGCGGCAACGATCTGGTCTTTCTTATGCATTGGATGTACTCAAAGATATTTCCGATATCCAAATTGTCCGCCTTGGGCAGTCCGACGTCCTTCGCCATCGTTTGGTCAAGCAGATCATAGAAGCTTTCGACGTCGCGGAACACAACGAAAAAATCGAGAAACAAGTCAAACGAGCCGAACAAGAAAAAAATAAATCAGTTTAATTCCTAGTATCTTTTTCCACATGCAAGCCTTAACCAATAATTCTTTTCAATTTGAAGGTCAAACCAAAGTCTATAATGGCAAGGTCCGCGATGTCTATACGCTAGATAACGGCTTGCTTGTTATGGTTGCCTCTGATCGCATTTCGGCATTTGACCACATCTTGCCAAAAGGAATTCCTTACAAAGGTCAAGTACTCAATCAAGTAGCAACAATGTTTTTGGAAGCGACCAAAGACATCGTTCCCAATTGGCTCCAAGCCACACCAGACCCAGCTGTGGCAGTAGGCGTTGCTTGCGATCCAATACGCATAGAAATGGTCATCCGCGGCTACCTCGCAGGGCATGCTGCCCGCGAATACAAAGCAGGAAAACGCATTTTGTGTGGTGTTGCACTTCCTGAAGGCCTCAAAGAAAACGATCGTTTGCCTTCGCCTATAATTACCCCAGCAACCAAAGCCGAAGAAGGCCATGACGAAGACATCTCCAAAGAAGATATTCTTGCGCGCGGTTTAGTTACGCCAGAAATTTATGCGCAAATGGAGCAATATACACACGCATTGTTTGAGCGCGGCACACAAATGGCTGCCCAAAGAGGCCTTATTTTGGTCGACACGAAATACGAATTTGGTATGTACCAGGGCGCTGTTACCCTCATCGACGAAATCCACACCCCAGATTCATCTCGTTATTTTTATGCTGATGGCTATCAAGAACGCCAAGATAATGGCGAAGCCCAAAAGCAACTCTCCAAAGAATTTGTGCGCCAATGGCTCATTGAAAACGGTTTTCAAGGACTAGATGGTCAGCAAATGCCGTTCATGCCAGACGACTTTGTTCAGACCATTTCTGAGCGTTACATCGAACTTTACGAACGCATTACTAGTCTTACTTTCCAAAAAGCCGATACTCAAAATATAGTTGCACGCATTGAACAAAATGTCAATGCATATCTACAAAATCGTTAAACCATGTCAGTTCACGCCTCCAGCCCTAAAAAAATAACCACCAACACGCTTCAAGAAATGAAGCAAGCGGGTCAGAAAATCTCGATGCTCACCGCCTATGATTTTTCTATGGCGCGCATCGTCGATGAAGCCGGTATCGATGTCATTTTGGTTGGTGATTCAGCCTCAAATGTCATGGCGGGTCATCAAACCACATTGCCCATTACACTCGATCAAATGATATATCATGCCTCGAGCGTAGTCAGAGCCGTGGAGCGTTCGTTGGTGGTGGTGGACATGCCTTTTGGCTCTTATCAAGGCAATTCAAAAGAGGCGCTCTCAAGTGCGATCAAAATCATGAAAGAATCCGGAGGCCACGCCGTGAAAATGGAAGGCGGCAGCGAAATCCTAGATTCAATTCGCCGCATCCTTACTGCCGGGATTCCAGTAATGGGGCATCTCGGACTCACCCCACAATCCATTTATAAGTTTGGCACTTATGTCGTTCGCGCCAAAGAAGAAGAAGAAGCTGCCCGACTCATTGCAGATGCCAAAGCACTCGAAGAAGTAGGCTGTTTTGCCATTGTTTTGGAAAAAATCCCTGCGGCTCTCGCTGCGCAAGTGGCTCAAATGGTGCAAATACCAGTTATCGGCATCGGCGCAGGTGGAGGTGTAGATGGTCAGGTGTTGGTCATCCACGATATGCTTGGCATAAATAATGAATTCAATCCGCGTTTTTTGCGCAAATACAACAACCTCCATGCACACATGCTGCAGGCTTTCCAAGACTACAAAGCAGATGTCCAATCAGGTGATTTTCCAAATGTTTCGGAATCTTATTAGTTTTTCTAGTCTTGTTCTTTTCCTTTTGCTCAGCGGTTGTTTGGTCCAAAATAAGACCGAGTTACCCAAAAAAGAAAATTTATGCCAATACAGCAAATACCTGCGTATTATCAAGATTTCAAATGGTTTTCTGGTGGAGGTGCTCGATCCAGATTTAAAAGCAAAGCCAAAAATTTTTAAGATTACAAAGGCCTTTGAACACATTGCGGTGCTGAGTGCTACACACGTTGGAATGCTTTGTGCCTTGAAGCAACAGGCGCGCATTTCGGCAATTGCCGATGCAAAGTATCTTTATGATGCGCAAATGCTGCGCTTGGTTGCTGCCAAAAAAGTAACGGACTTACGAGCTCAAATGGGGTTGCCAACCCAAAAATTACTTCAAAATGGAACCCAAGCGGTAGTTTATAGTGGCTTTGGCAATGAAAGCAAAGCACTGCAGCGCCTAGAGGGCACACATCTAAAAAGTATTCCCAATTACGAATGGCGCGAAAAAACGCCGCTTGCTCGTGCAGAGTGGGTATTGCTTTTTGGGGTCTTGAGTGGTCAATTCGATAAAGCACAGGCATTTTTTAATGGGGTCGAACAAAAATATACCGCACTTCAAAAAAGTATCCAACAAAACAACAAATCCAACCAGCTACCGGTGCTCATTAGTGGTAATCTATACGGTGACCAATGGATTGCGCCTGCTGGGCAGAGTTTTGAAGCACAGCTCTACAAAGATGCCGGCTTGGCTTATTTGTTTGACAATGAACAAGGGACAGGAAGCATTTTTAAAAGCTTACCAGAAATTCTTAAAAAAGGTACTTCAGTTAATTTATGGCTCAATCCTGGTCAACCCAGCCGCAGCAAACTCTTGAATCAGTTCCCTAAGGCCAAATTTTTGCCTTTTTATAAAAAAGCAATCTATTGCTATACTGCTCAAACTAATAAATATTGGGAGCTTGCCGCTATGCATCCTGATTTGTTGCTGTCAGATTTGAGTCAAATTGCCAAAAGGCAAGTAAAAAAGTTGCATTTTTATGCTTTATTGAAATGAAGCAACGCAGCATACAATTTCTTTTACAAACTGGAACTTTACTTCTTTTATTGAGTTGGGTGCATCTATTTGTACTACAACAACACAATGGAGAAATGCAAAATATTGTATTTTGGGAATTTCAAGTACCGCGTTTAGTAAGTGCCGTATTTGCAGGTGCTGGGCTTTCATTGAGCGGACTGCTCATGCAGAATCTTTTTCAAAACCCAATGGCGGGTCCATATGTACTCGGAGTCAATTCTGGTGCAAGTCTTTTTATTTCATTACTCATTTTAGGTGCTGCACCCACATTTTTAATTGAGCTCAGTTATGTAAGTGCCGCAATGATAGGAGCATTTTTAGCCGCTGGCTTTATGTTCTTAGTTTCTAAGCGCGTACAAAATATCCAATCGCTATTGGTCATAGGCCTTATGTTTGCAAGTTTTACCGGAGCAATCGAATCCGTCTTGCAATCTTTCGCGGCCCCTGAGCAAGTCAAGCAATTGTTCATCTGGAATATGGGGTCGCTTCAACAAATGAGTGCTGCACAAGCACCATGGATGGCTTCATTTGTTGTTTTTGGAATTGTGACGACGCTTTTTTTAGTCAAAGGTCTGAATGCCATGGTTCTTGGCGATACACATGCTTTGCAACTTGGCATCAAAGTCAAGCAGCTCAAAATGTTCGTATTATTTATTACCGCGCTACTCGCCGGAAGTATTACGGCATTTTGTGGTCCTATTGCATTTGTAGGATTGGCCATTCCCAATCTTGCGCGCGCCCTTCTAAAAACGCAAGACCACCTTTTGCTCATTTTATTTTCAGTGTTGGCGGGTAGTTGTTTTCTTCTCGCAATCGATCTGCTGGTCTTATTACTTGATCCGTGGTTGAGCATTCCCGTCAATGTCTTAACAGCAGTTATTGGCGCGCCATATGTTGCTTACCTCATGTTACGTCAACGATGATCTCATTTCAAAACGCACAAGTCGGGTATCAAACGACCCTTATTGAGCTGGCTCCATTAGCGCTTCCGGCTGGACAAATTTATGCGCTCATTGGCAGAAACGGATCTGGAAAATCGACATTACTTCATTCATTGATAGGGCAATTACCATTGCGTTCAGGTAGCATTACATTGGGTGCTTATTCCCTCGACGAACTTCAAAAAAACGCGGCGCTGCGCTCAAGGCAGGTTTCATTTGTCGCAAGTATGTTCGCTGGGCTAGACGCCTTGACGCTTCGCGCTTATGTTTCGCTTGGGCGTGTCCCTCATTTGGGAGCTTTTGGCCGCTTGCAAGCAGCAGATTTACAAATTGTAGATGAGGTACTCCAGGCGCTCAACCTGAGCAGCTTAGCTTATCAGGATACGCGTAAGTTAAGTGATGGTGAACGTCAGCTTGCTAGTTTGGCCCGCGCTATGGTTCAAGATACACCAATAATGGTTCTCGACGAACCCGCTTCTTTTCTAGATTATTTCAATCGGGAATTATTATTAGATCAGCTTCAAAACTGGGTGCAGCAAAAACCAGCGCGTACAGCTGTTTTTTCGAGTCATGACATCGATTTGTGCTTGCAAAAGGGCATACCCATGCTTGTTTTGCACCAACGAAGACTTACGTTGCTTATGAAGCCAACTAAAGCAGAAGTAATGGCTTTGCTTTAAACGGTCATGATGTCTTTTTCCTTGAGATCGACCAAATCGTCTACTTTCTTGATGTAGCTGTTCGTGATTTTCTGAACCTCTTCTTCTGCGTCTTTGGTCATGTCCTCAGAGAGCCCTTCGTTTTTGAGGTCTTTGATCATGTCGAGGGCATCTTTGCGGTTGTTGCGGATTCCAATTTTGGCTTGTTCAGCCTCAGCTTTGGCGCGCTTAACGAGTTCACGACGGCGCTCTTCGGTGAGTGGCGGAACCGCGATAATGAGTTGTTCTCCGTTGTTTTGTGGATTGAGGCCTAAATTGGCATTGATAATGCCTTTGGCGATGTCATTGAGTAGTGGTTTTTCCCAGGGTTGAACAATGATGGTACGTGCATCCATGGTATTGACATTCGCAACTTGTTGTAGTGGAGTCATGGAGCCATAGTATTCGACCATTACACCGTTTAGCATCGCCGGGCTGGCTTTTCCTGCTCTAATTTTAACGAGTTCGTTTTCGAGGTGATTCAAGGTTTTCTGATTGAACTCCTTGAATTCGTCGTAAATCATTGAAAGTTCTTCGGTCATGATGCACTTACTAAAGTACCGACATTGGCTCCGTCCATGAGTTTGCGTAAGTTTCCTGGCGTATCCATGTCAAATACGATGATGGGTAAATTGTTTTCTTTGCAAAGTGTGAAAGCGGTCATGTCCATGACATTTAAGCCGCGGGCATAAACTTCATCAAAAGAAATTCGATCAAATTTTGTTGCATTGGGGTCTTTGAGGGGATCTGCAGTGTAGATACCGTCTACGCGTGTGCCTTTTAAGATCACCTCGGCATTAATTTCTATGGCGCGCAAAGAAGCAGCTGAATCAGTTGTGAAAAAAGGATTGCCTGTACCGGCACCAAAAATGACAACGCGTCCTTTTTCGAGGTGACGTACAGCTCTGCGGCGTACGAATGGCTCAGCAATTTCTTTCATTTCGATGGCAGATTGTAAGCGCGTTGTGACACCTGTAGCCTCTAGGGCAGCTTGGAGAGCCATTGAGTTGATCATCGTAGCCAACATACCCATGTAATCACCATGGGTGCGGTCCATGCCGCCTTGTTCAGCCTGAACACCTCTAAAAATGTTTCCACCTCCAATGACAATTGCAATCTCAACGCCTGCTTGATGCAGTTCTTTGATTTGTTGGGCGTAGGCACTGATGCGCGCGTTGTCAATGCCAAATTGTTTGTCTCCCATAAGAGACTCACCAGAAAGTTTAAGAAGGATGCGTTTGTATTTCATAAGCACAACAAATATACTATGATTCGGGCGAATTTGGTTTTTGGGTAAAAAAAAAGCTACCGTTTTCGATAGCTTTTTCTTTTTAGATAAGATTGATTAGCTCAAGGAGAAGCGTTTGAAATCAGAGACAGTAAGCCCTTTTTCAGTACTGTTTAAGAATTGCTCTACACTGAGTTTGTTGTCGCGGATGAATGCTTGGCTCAACAATGTGTTCTCTTGGAAGAATTTGTTTAGACGGCCCAAAGCAATTTTCTCAGCCATATCAGCAGGCTTGCCTTCTTGGATGGCTAATTCTTTACCGATTTCGATTTCACGCTCGATAGTGCGTTCGTCTACGCCGTCTTTGTTGATGGCAATTGGAGCCATAGCGGCTACTTGCATAGCTACCTGACGTCCGGACTCAGCAATGGTTTCACCTGCTGCAGTTAGACCAACGAGTGTAGCCAATTGATTACCTGGGTGATTGTAGGCAACAACTTGCTCGGCACGAATAAAGGCATAAGCAGAAAGATCAAGTTTTTCTCCGATAACGCCAACTTGCTCGGTGATTTTTTCATCAATGCTGAGGCGATCATCGTAAGAAAGCGCTTTAAGTTCTTCTACGCTTGAAGGTAGTTTGCTGAGTGCGAGGTCAACTAAAGATTGTACAAGTGAAACATAACCGTCGTTTTTGGCAACAAAGTCGGTCTCACAGTTTAAAGTAAGGATGACACCAGCTTTGCCATCGGCAGAAGCTTGTGCAAGAACAACACCTTCTTTGGCGTCGTTGCCACCGCGCTTGGCAGCAATTTTTTGTCCTTTTTTGCGAAGGATGTCGATGGCGGCTTCAAAATCGCCGTTCGCTTCAACTAGGGCGTTTTTGCAATCCATCATGCCCGCACCAGTTTGGGTGCGCAATTTGTTTACATCTGCAGCTGTAATAGCCATTGTATAAGAGTTTATGAGTGAATTATTCTGCTGTCTCTGCTGTGTCGGCTACAACTTCTGCTTGTACATCAGCAGGAGCTTCGTCTTTGTCAGAGGCTTTTAAGTTTTTGCGATCCTCCAAACCTTCTTTGATAGCACCACAAATGGCGTCTAAAATGAGGGTAATTGATTTGGTTGCGTCGTCGTTTGCTGGAATAGGGAAGTCTACCAATTTCGGGTTAGAATTCGTGTCAACCATTGCAAAGGTTGGGATATTCAAACGACGTGCTTCGGCAAGTGCGATGTGCTCTTTTAGAATATCGACGATGAAGATAGCTGCTGGTTGACGGGTCATGTCGGAGATAGAACCGAAGTTTTTCTCGAGTTTCTCGCGCTGGCGGCTTTTAAAAAGTTTCTCGCGTTTGTTGAGGGTGTCCCAAGTACCGTCAGATTTCATTTTGTCGATGAGCGACATTTTGCGAATCGATTTGCGGGTAGTTTGGAAGTTGGTAAGCATACCACCTGACCAACGCTCTGTAACGAAAGGCATGTTGACAGCAGCAACGCGCTCAGCTACGATTTCTTTTGCTTGTTTCTTTGTAGCAACAAAAAGAACTTTTTTACCAGACTTAGCAATTTGTTTCATTGCTGCACAAGCGTGGTCTAGGTGAAGAAGTGTTTTGTTGAGGTCAATGATGTGAATTCCTTTCTTCTCTTCGAAGATGTAAGGAGCCATTGCCGGATTCCACTTGCGCTTGAGGTGACCAAAGTGTACACCTGCGTCGAGTAGGTTTTCGAAAGTTAATTTAGACATATTTTGTTTTTGTTTACGTTCCTAATAAATAAAAGCAACTCCGGAGGGGCCATAATGGCAGGTGCTCCTGAGCTTGGATGCTAAACAGTCCAGATAGCGGATTAACGCTTGGAGAACTGGAATTTTTTTCTTGCTTTAGGTTGACCTGGTTTTTTACGCTCAACCATACGTGGGTCGCGGGTCATGAGACCTTCGACTTTCAACATTGGTTTGTAATCTGCAGAAACTTCTACAAGTGCGCGTGAGATACCTAAACGAACTGCTTCGGCCTGACCGTTGATACCGCCACCAACTACGTTTACTTTGACGTCGTACTTACCTTCTGTACCGGTGAGGGCAAAAGGTTGGTGAATTTTGGCTTGAAGAAAGTCAATTGGAAAAAATTCGTTCATCTCTCTTTTGTTGATAGAGATTTTACCTTTTCCTTTGGTTAAATAAACGCGTGCTACCGCTGTTTTTCTTCTTCCTAATGCATTAATGACTTCCATAGTTTTTATTTGAGGGTATCAAGATTCAATGATTGTGGTTGTTGTGCTTCGTGGTTGTGTGCAGCACCTTTGTACACTTTAAGATTAGTGTAGAGTTTGCGTCCAAGCGCATTTTTTGGAAGCATCCCTTTGATCGCTTTTTCGATGAGGCGCTCTGGGTGATTTTTAAGCATGTCTTCTGCAGAAGTAAAACGCTGACCACCCGGGTATCCAGAGAAACGAACGTATTCTTTGTCTTGAAGCTTGGTACCAGAAAAGGCGATTTTCTCGGCGTTGACGACAATAACGTTGTCACCACAGTCGGCATGTGGGGTGTAACATGTTTTGTATTTTCCACGGATGACTTTGGCAACTTTACTGGCCAAACGACCTACGGTTTGCCCTTCTGCGTCGACAACATACCACTTTTTATCGGCAGTTTCGGTATTACCAGCTATCGTTCTGTAACTTAATGTGTTCACGGTTCTTTCTGTTAAATAAAAAACTTAATTTCCCTAAATTTAGGGGTGCAAAGATACAACTATTGTATTTATTTACAAATCAAAAGCAGAAAAAATCAAGATTATTTTGCTTTAAATGCAGAAATTGCCGCTTTTGTAAAATCGCTGAGTACCAAACGGCCGCTAATTGCTGCTCTGTCCAATAAGAGTTGGTCCCAGTGCTCGGTGCCATCCCAAAAGATTTGTTTGAGTGCCTGCATGGCTTCAGGGTTTGATGCAGCGAGTTGGGTGCTTAGTTTTTGAATGGCGGCATCCATTTGGCTTTCGTCGGAGAAGATTTCTGTGTAGAGCCCTTTATCTTTAGCCCATTGGGCGCTGCGCCATTCGGTGGCGTTGATTGCGAGTTCGCTCATGGCTGAACGACCTATTTTGCGCTCAACGACTGGCCCGACAACAAATGGCCCAATGCCAACTGCTAATTCGGATAGTTTGACTTCTGCTCGTTCGGTGGCAAAGCAATAATCTGTGGCCGATGCCAAACCCACGCCGCCCCCCACGGCGCGTCCTTGAACGCGTCCGATGATTAGTTTAGGCGCTTTTCGGCAAGCGTTAATCACTTTAGCAAAGCCAGAGAAAAATGCCAAGCCTGTTTGGAGGTCTTCAATAGCAATGAGTTCGTCAAAACTAGCGCCGGCGCAAAATGCTTTGTTTCCTTGGGATTGCAAGACAAGCACCTTGCAGCGGTCGTCTTGTGCTATTTCTGTAATGGTATCAGCTAATGTTTGCAATATGTGACCAGGCAAGGAATTACTCATTGGATGCCCAAAAGTAACTAGGCCGATTCCTTGGGTAGTAATTTCGGCTACTACAAAGCCGTTTTGTGTATTTTGATCCATTTTTATTTGAGCGTAAAACTGTCAGTGCCGATGAGTTGCCCTTCGCAGTAAATGCGCACTTTGTAAGTGCCTTTGGTGGCGGCCTCGCCTTTCAGCTCGTAGTATATTGTTAAATCTAATGCTTGGTTTTGGTAATCGACGTCTTTGCGCTGCGAATAAGGTGTACTGCCGCTTTCAGTTTCCGTTACAAAGTTGCTACTGCCTTGCAGCACTTCTCCGGATGGTGCGGTAATTTGCATATATACAGTTTTGCGACCTGCACTTGTGAGGACGTTTTCCGAAAGCGTGAAGCTACTGCGGAACTGAACCGCATTTTTGGCACGATTGGTAACCTCCATGGTGTTGTTAAGCCGTTGTTTGAGTGCTTCGGATTGCAAACCGTAGGCCTGTAATTTACTTCCTTTTTTGACTTGCTGCTGAGATTCTTCGGCCTGACGGCGGTAGTTGTCACGTTCGGTGGTGGTGGTAGATAAACGCACATTGGTTTCTTCTAAGCGCGTTCCGAGGTCAATGTTGAGCGTATTGAGCGAGTCTATGGTGCGTGCATAACTGCGCATGATCGAACGCAAAGTTTCGTTTTCTCTGCGGGCTCTTACGAGGTCTCTAGCGGTGATATTGGCGCGATCGAGTTTTTTTAGTAACTGGGTGATTTGTGCTTTTTGCGCATTGAGGCTGTCGGCTTTGGTGGCGTCTTTCTCGATGAGCTTGTTGTAGTCTCGAAGCATTTGGTTGAGGTTCTGCTTGAGGTCTTGTTTCATGCTGCCAGTGTAGCCGGATAGCGCGTCTTCCATGTCGGCCATGTCGGCAAGTAGCGCGGTGTTTTTGTTATTGCAGGTATTCAATGCTGCACGCTGTCTAGACCAAGCAAGCGTCAGCCAGGCTAATCCTGCAAGCAGAATGAAAATAAAAACGAAATAAAATCGATTGGATTTAGGTTGGTTTTGTTCTGGCGTTTCCATGTTATTTGATTAGTTAATCAAAATTACAAAACAAATGCTTTGATAGTTTCTTTTGGACTTTATTGATGGATTTGCCAGCAGATTTCTTTTGTAAACCGTAAAAGGCTGTCTGCGCCTACTGCGGTGAAACGCGCATCGCTACTTGCTGGGTAGGCCCCGCCGTGGTGCATGGCTTTTACAACACTTACACCGGTTGGCACACCATTTAGAATGACACGCCCCACTTTTTCATCAATAAATTGGTTGAGAAGTGGAGGTAACGTATGTGTATCGTTTTGAAATAAACTAAAGGTCAATTGACCACCAAGTTGCCCGAGTATGGTTTGCAAATCTTCTATATTTTGGAAGGAACTCAGTAAGGTAAACGGACCAAAAACCTCTTCTTGCAGTGTGGTTTCATTGGCGAGCAGTTGAATAGAGGCTTGCGCTATGCACCAACGGCCTTCGATTCCGTTTATTGCCGCGCTAGAATGAATGGCTTCAATTCCTTTGATTTTAAGCACTTCGCGTTTTCTGGCTTCATATTTTTGAAAGATATCCGGATGCAACATCGGGTAACTTTTTTGCTGTGCGAGTGCTTGTAGGAATGTTTCTTTAAATAAATGCAGATGGCAATCATGAACTAAAATAAGCCCCGGTTTTGTACAAAATTGCCCAGCATCTGTGCAGACGGAGGCGGCTAATTTTTGGGCGGCTTCTTGTACTTGTGCTTTACGCAGATCGGCATTGAGCAACACCGGATTAAGACTCCCCATTTCGGCAAACACGGGAATTGGAGCTGGCCTTGCAGCGGCTAAATCCATTAATGCGCGCCCGCCTCTGATACTGCCGGTAAAACCGATTGCCTTGATTTTCGGATGCTGCGCAAATGTGCTAGCCCAATGATAAGAATGGTCAATGACATGACTGAATACGCCAGTTGGTATAGAATGGGCTTGAAGCGCGCGCTCAACGCAAGTTGCAACCGCGATACTCGTGCCAACATGCATGGGGTGCGCCTTGAGCACTACACAGCAGCCTGCGGCTAATGCGGCAACGCTATCTCCGCCAATTGTCGAGTATGCCAAAGGGAAATTAGAGGAACCGAGTACCAATACAGTTCCAATCGGCAGCTTTTTTTTGAGCAGTTTTTTTTGCTCATCGGGCAACACATCTTCCGTTTGCCATAACATTGATTCGATACGCTCAGCAAAGTGTTCTAACGTATAAACAGTTCGTTGGAATTCAATTTCAAAACGGGAAGCAGATAAACCACTTTCTGTCAGGTATTGATCCCGAATAAGCTCCTTATCTTCGTTCAGGTTCAAAATAATGGTCCGGAGTAATTGGGCACGCTGTTGAGCAGTGCACGAACCAAAAAGGGCTTGTACTTCATCAATTTGGGCTTCCCAATCTGATAAAAAGGTAGGCGGTGTAGGGAAATACAGGGTTGTATTCCAGGTATTGTTTACGGCATGAAAGGTCCTGAAACCTTTTGACATTTTATGCTTCTGAGAGCTCGAAACGATAGCTTTCCATAATTTGGTTGGCTAACATTTTTTTGCAAGCGGTATCTACTTTTTGCTCTGCTTCAGCCTTGCTAGCCGCTTGTACAAACAAACGAATGTGTTTGCCTATGCGTACCCCGTCGATTTCGGCGAGCCCGATGTTTTTCATGGAGTTGGTAACGGCTTTGCCTTGTGGATCAAGTAGCGCGTCGAGGGGCATGACGTCGATTTCAGCTTTGAATTTCATGTTGTTTAAATTGAAAATGTTCAACGGTGGATAAAACCAGGTACAAAATTACAATTATTGGTATGGCCCAAACAATAAAAATTGGAATACTTATCAACGAAATCAGTAGCAAAAGGTAGCGGTATTCATTGCCTTTCCAGGCATAATGCTTGAATTTGAGCGCAAGAAGTGGCAGCTCGACTACCATAAGCACAGAAAAGAGCACTGCAATGAAACTCAGTGTGTAGCAATCAAAGAGCGAATAAATGAAAGCAGATTGATGGCTCCAGTTGGGTAATTCGAACCAAAAGTAGAGCGGGAAAAAAGCAAAAAAGATGGTCGCTGTTGGGGTAGGGACACCTATAAATTTATCTGATTGGCGTTCGTCAATATTGAATTTAGCCAGCCTAAATAATGCAAAAAAAGGAATAATTAGTGCCACAAACGGCAAGAACTTGATTGATGCGTTGTAAATGTTGTTGCGACCATAGAAAATAGCGGCCTTCCAATCGATGAGTTGTGCCACGACGTATTCATTGCTTGCACCGCCGTATGACTGAACGCCCTCTGCATTTTTAAAAAGACCAGATGGATCGATACCCACAATAATCATCACAAACATGAATAGGCCAGGTGCAACTCCAAAACTGACCAAATCGGCCAGCGAATCGAGCTGTTTGCCGAGCAGGCCATTTGAATGGGTTAGTCTGGCGACAAAACCATCAAAAAAATCGAGAATGGCAGCAAGCGCAAGTAAATATACGGCCCAATCTAAACGGCCACTCAAGCTAAAAATAATGGAGCAAATTCCGCAGAGCAGATTGAACGAGGTAAGGAGGTTGGCAATACCGAACATGAAAGACTTTTTGGTAAAAGTACCCAATTAACACAATTTTTTGCGCAATTTTGAGTTTTTGTAGCATGTTTTCAATCAAAAGCTTTTTTTTCAGCTTGTTGCTATGTACCTCGTTTGTACAAGCCCAAGATTTTAATCCTAAATATGCCAATGAATTCTTGAATTTAGGCGTTGGAGCAGCAGCGCTTGGAACGGGCGCCGCTGTTGTTGCCGATGTTTCAGGCCTAGAAGCCGGGTATTGGAATCCAGCTGGCTTGCTTCAGCAAACCCAAACAACGGAGGTGGCGCTTATGCACGCTTCTTATTTCGGTGGTTTGGCTGCTTTTGATCATATGGGTGTTTCCCGCAAAATAAATGAACAAAATGTGGTAGCACTCAATCTCATTCGTTTAGGGATTGATAACATATACAATACCACGCAACTGATCGATAATCAAGGCAACCTCGACTACAGCCAATTGCAAACTTTTAACAGTGCCGATTATGCGCTCATTGGTTCTTTCGCAAAGCCGACAGGTGTAGAACACCTTAGCATGGGGGTAAGTGCAAAACTGATTTACAGACATATTGGCAATTTTGCCAAAGCTTTTGGTTTTGGTTTTGATGCGGGTCTGCAATATCGTCCGAGCAAATTTTGGTCTGCAGGACTGAATTTGCACGATGCTACAAGTACTTTTAGCGCCTGGACCTACAACCTCAGTCCTGAAATGCAAGCGACCTTTTTGCAAACCAACAATGAGTTGCCTCAAAACGGGGTAGAGCAAATGTTACCGCGTTTAGTAGGCGGCATCGCGGGACAGCTGCCTTTCAAAAATGGAAAATATCAATTAGGCAGCCAGCTCAATTTTGAACTTACTGCCGACGGCCCGCGAAATACATTGGTTTCAGGTTCTGTGTTTTCTGTGGATCCGCGCGCAGGTTTGTTCTTTAATTATGACAACAAGCTGATTTTGCGTACAGGTGTTTCTCAATTTCAGTATTACCTTGATTTTGACCAAACAAAAAAACTGAGTTTACAACCACACTTAGGCGCTGGTGTAGTTTTTCAAAACTGGACCATTGATTACGCTTTTACGCGTTTAGGATTGGGAGGTGAGGGATATTTCACCCATTTGTTTTCATTGAAATGGGCTTTTTCAAAGCGCAACTAATCAAAAGAATTTACAGCTAAAAATCGCCGTATCATCAACGTATGGCAAAGACCCTTTCCAGTCTTCAAGTTTGGAGAAAATAATATCGTTCATATCCTCCATCTTAAGTGCAGCAAAAGCACGCACATGCTTGGTGAGTTGTTCAACCCCAAATTGCAAGCCACCTGTATTTTCGAGTTCAACTACACCGTCTGTGAACAAAACCAAAGTCGATTTGGCTTGCAGCTGAAGTTTGCCGACTTGAACAAACGGTAATTCATCGAGCATACCCAAACCGATACAGCCCTCGGTCAGAAAAGTGGTGTTTTTACCGCTAATGATGAAGGGTTGATTGTGTCCTGCATTCACATATTGAAGTTGTCTTGTATAGGCATTGTAATGGGCCAAAAAGAAAGTGATGAATTTTTCTCCTTTGGCATTTTTTATTACGAGTTTATTGAGCTCCTCCATTAAAAAGGTGAGCTCAAAGCGTTGGTATTTAAACAGCGTCCTGATGGTAGCCTGGAAGTTGGCCATAAGTAGTGCTGCGGTGATCCCCTTACCACTTACATCGCCAATACAGATGATGTATTCTTCATCTCCGAGCGAGATAAAATCGTAAAAGTCGCCACCAACGGCATGTCTTGGAATATAGCGTCCGGAAATATCCATTTTCTTGTTGGACGGTAACTGCTGCGGAAAAAGCAGTTGTTGCATTTCAGATGCCAGCTCGAGTTCTTTGGATATTTGTTTGTCAATATTGTTTTGCGCTGTAAGTTTTCTGTTTTCCAGGGCCACGCAAACGATATTGGCGAGCGTCTGTGCAAAAGAAAAGTGTGCTGTAGTCAGCGTTTCAATTTCTCTTGTGGTGGCAATCAAAAGGTAGGCAAGTGGTTGACCGAGGTGATGAATCGGAATCACAGCCTGAAAATCCTGGAGGGCTTGGCTATTCGAAGAGGCCACTAGGGTGATGTCTTTGAAGCGTTGCAGGTCTGCTGCCAGTTCTTTAGCGTTCCATTTGTTTTTTATGCCGCTTTTGGTTGCCAGTTGCCAGTCTTGACGCTGTAAAAGAAGGGCAAAACGATTGAAATAAAGTTGTTCTTTGAGGATAAAGGTAAAGATGCGGTAGAGTTGTTCTTCCGGCAAATTGGCGTTGATCGCATTGGTAAGCTCCAAAATGGAGTGTAGGCGGTTATCTCTCATATTTATTGCCTGAACGACAAAGTTAGTTTATTTTTGATTTTGCAATAATTCCTGAAAAAGTTCTTGTTTTTCAAGAAGAAATACCTATCTTTGCATTCCATTTTCGAAAAGTAAATAAAATGAAAAACGATATCCATCCTTCCGACTACCGCCTTGTTGTCTTCAAAGACATGTCTAACGACTACGCCTTTATTTGTCCATCTTGTGCGGAAACAAAAGAAACCATCTCTTGGGAAGACGGCAACGAGTACCCACTCGTGAAACTCGATATCTCTCACAAATCGCACCCATTCTTTACCGGAATTGCGCAGTTCGTCGACACTGCTGGTCGTATCGATAAGTTCAAAAACCGTTACGGTCGTCACATGAAATAATAGCCCAAAGCGCTACAAACATACAAAAGGCTCCAAGTTGGGGCCTTTTTTTATGCGCTGTTTTTTTGTACTTATTTATCTATTCGGAAAATTTTGCCGCCGCTCGCGAAAGTCGGTCGTTCATGGCTTTTCCTAGGCCTACATTTGGAAAAGGCTCAACATAGATTTGGTCAAGTTGCATGGCGTCTGCTTCATGAAGCGCAGCATACAAATGACGCGCCGCTTCCAAGAGCAATCCTTCTTGACTCAAGATCAAATGCGGTCCACTTATTTGTTCATTAGGGCCAAGCGTAATTTGTAAAGCGCTTTTTTCTTGTTCGCCAGATTTAAATCCGAGGAAAAGAGGGGTTTGGGTGGCATAATGATGCTTTACCATTCCACTAGTAAGCACACCGCTTTCTTTTTGCGTTTTTATTTGAGGTGTATAATCAAGTTGTTCGGCAAGCATTTCAGCGGTGATGCCGCCATGGCGGTAAATAACGACCTGATCGTTGTCAAGTCCAATAATTGTGGATTCTAAACCGTGCAAACAAGGGCCGCCGTCAAGAATATACGGGATGCGTTCGTTGAGTTGCCCCAGTACATGTTGGGCAGTGGTTGGGCTGAGCTGTCCGTATAAATTGGCGCTCGGTGCGGCAAGCGGGGATTCTAAAAGTTCGAGTAATTGCTGCAATAAAGGTTGTGCAGGAAAGCGTAGCCCCACGGTAGACTGCCCGCCTGTAATGAGTGTACTAACCAGGCTACTTTTTGGCACAACAAACGTGAGTGGACCTGGGCAAAATGCGGCATACAACTGTTCAAAAACTTCGGGAAATTCTGAAGTGTAAGGAAGGGCTTGTTCTAAAGTGGCAAAATGTAAAATCAGCGGGTTGCTTTTCGGACGGTCTTTGGCCTTAAAGATCGATAAAACAGCGTCTTCGTTATTGGCATCTGCCGCAAGGCCATAAACGGTTTCTGTTGGAATCGAAACAAGTTGGCCTCGTTCGAGTAAATTGAGCGCTAATTGAAGATCTGTACCGACAGCAGTTTGCATCTGACAAAGTTAGTCGAAACTTAAAAAAAATAGTTGAATTAGTTGACCAATTGAATTTTGGGCTTAACTTTGTGTAGAATAATTCTAAATAAGATGCAAGTCATTCTCGCCGATAGCAATGAACTCATTCGTTTAGGTCTACGAACCATCCTGCATGCCCAACAAGGGATTAGCATCGTTGGTGAGGCCAAAAATCAAGATGAACTCATGTCGCAACTTAAAACCTTCGGTGCAGATATCGTCCTCATTGACTTCACATCCTACGGTTTCAGCATCGATATCGTTCCCAAAGCGCTCGCCAAGTTCAAAGACTTACGTTTTGTAGCCATTACCGAGGCCCAGCACGCGCCCATTCTCATTGACGCACTCAAATCAGGCGTCACAAGTTATGTTAAAAAAGACTGCGAACTCTCAGAGATCATAGACGCTGTCAAAGAAACTGCCCAAGGCAAGCAATTCTTTTGTGGCCAGCTCCTTGAGACCATTCAAAAAGCAAATATTGATGTCGAAGAGCTGCATACCGAGGATTTTAGTTGCAGTCCGGTGGTGCTTTCCGAACGAGAAAACGAAATTATTACCTTGATAGCCGAAGGTCAAACCAACGAGCAAATAGCCGAGTTCTTATTCTTGAGTAAGCACACCGTGAATACACATCGCAAGAATATTATGGCAAAGTTGGGTGTCAAAAATACCGCCGGGATAGTCATTTACGCCGTCAAGACCGGATTGGTGTCTCCGAACCGTTTCTTATTTGCCCCGAGTTTAAATTAGAATTTGGTAAGACGGCCTAAAACGCCAGACTGAATTTGAGGTTAAATAACCGTTGCGTCAGGTAATTGGGCACTGAATAAAATTTCCCTTGTACATCTTGTATCCATTGTTTGGAGAGCACATTATTGACGCCGAGCACGTTAAAAATCTCCAAAGAGATCAGCGCTTGGTCGAGCTGTTGCCAACCTTTTTTACCCATTTTTGCTTCGGTTTTGTTGTGCAGTAAATCGTAAGATAGGCCGAGGTCTACACGGAAATAAGCGCGAAGGCGCAAGGTATCTTTGTAGCGCGTAAAGTCGGGTGGGCCATACGGCAGCCGCGAGCCATATTGAAGACCCATTTGCACTTTAAATGCCTCGAAGCCCGGCATCTGGTCCTGAACCAACGCACCAAAAGTAAGCCATTGGTCGGTGGGGCGTGGGATAAAACCGGGTAAAACAACTGTAGAGTCAACCACCGTTTGGTCTTCGCTGTAACCAAAAATAATACGCTCCCCAGCGGCATTGTAATAAATGGTGTATTGGTCGCCTTTGATGTCTTCCTTTGTGGAGAGTAATCCTAATTTAAAGAAAGACTGAATGCCTTCTACAAATTCACCGTGCACATTGATGTCAAGTCCGTAAGCATAGCCTACCGCGTTGTTGTTGGCGTAATAACGCGTGCGCACGTTTTCAATTTCATAAGGGTTTAGGTCCCAAAGGTATTTATAGTAGAGCTCGGTGTTGAGTTTGAACGGTGTTGGCCGTCCCCACATTTGGAATAAAAATTCGGAACCGGCAACTACATGTAACGATTTTTGAGCCTGAACACCCAAGGCAAGTTGACCATCAAAAGTGCGGAATTCTCGGTAAAATGGCGGCTGGTAATAGAGTCCTGAAGACAACCTGAACAACAAGCCGCGGCGCACGGCCTTGCCCTCTTGCCACATGTAAGCAGCGGGTGCATAAGAAAAGCTGATGCGCGGGGTAAAGTAAGGTTCTTGGTTGATACTTGTGTAGCCGCCACGCAAACCCACTTGAAAGTTGAATTTTCGGGTAGAGACGTCTAAGGTATCGGACCAAGTTTTTCTTTGTCCGTCTTTTTTATATGCTCCCTGAACTATTTTTTGGCGGCTTACTTTGGTCCATGAATTGGACCACATAAAGTAACTAGTGGCCCGCCATCCGTTTAGAGCAAGATTACCCTTAATGGTTTCATATAGAATAATTTGGCTTGGCTCGGTTTGTGGCAAGCTGTAGCCAGAAGAGTCTATTAGGCGCCATTCAGAGAGTACGTCCTTGAACTGATCAAATTGAAGTTGCGCTCCCCATGTCAGTTCGTTATAGCGTTTGTTCGTTTTGTTGGCGTTTGTATAACCATCGGTAAGCAAGAAACTACCGTTGTGATAAACAGAAAAGATTTGTGCTTGTAGCCGATTTCGGGCGTGGTTGAGAAAACCACCCACACCAAGCGTGGCAATGGAATCACCAAATTCTTCTTTGGAAGGATCGGTTTCGAGTTCATTGATGTAGTACTGTCCTAAAATGTCAAAATACTCGCGCTCATCCGACTGAAAAATGGAGGCGTAAAAATCGAGTTTGGTTTTGTTTTTGGCGTATTTGAGTGCAGTGCCTCCCATGAGGGTCTGAAAGTTGGAGCTTTCTTGACCTTCGAAATAAATCATGAGGCGGTAGGCTTCGTTGGCTGTTCCGAAATCAGATTGCGCTGTTTGGGGTGCAAAGCGATAGGCATTGGTCGAGAAATGGCCAAGAAAGCTCCAGGTCCAGTATTCGTTGAGTTGATAGTTGGTCAGGATTTGCGCGTCGGCAAAAACTGGGTTGTACGCGCCCTTGGTCGGAAGGGTATTTAGAAAATAACCGTTTGAGCGGTAACGTGCACCAATTAGAAAATTAAAACGCTGATTGACGGCTTCTTCTATATGGGTCTCAACGCCTAACAAAGAAGCCATTGCCGAAGCATGAAAAGTCGAAGGTGTTTTATAAGTGATGTCTAGTACAGAGCTCAGGCGGTCTCCGTAGTTGGCAGCAAATCCGCCTGCACTGAAACGAACATCTTCGACCAAAGAAGAATGAATAAAACTCATGCCTTCTTGTTGGCCGCTGCGCGTTAAAAATGGTCGGAATACTTGGAACCCGTTGACATAAACCAGATTTTCGTCATAGTTACCACCGCGCACATTGTAGTTGGAGGTGAGTTCGTTATTTGAAGATGCTGCAGTGGTCAGGGTAAGGGTGCGCTCTAGCCCTACAATTCCTTTGAGATTCAATTGAGGAAGCGGCTCAATTTCAAATGGATTTTGCCCATCTCGACCCACTACGACGGCGCGGTTGTCTTGGATGTTGAAATGTTGATCGGGCAGCTCTTGGCGTGTACTACTTTCGTTGATGATGGTATTGAGCGCGAGTTCAGTTCCTTCAAAAACGTAGATAATTTCAATGATTTGACCTTTTTGGATGCCTGAAAAGTCATAATAGCCCTCAGCGTTGGTTTGCGTTTCGGAACTGATATTTACCGAGCGGTTATCGTTTATTTTCAACTGCACTTTTGCACCTACGGCTGGTTTTTTCCCTTTCAAATAACAGTGTCCAAAAACCGTAATGTCTTGGGCCCAATTGAAAAGAGGTAATACCAACCAAAAAAGAAGTAAAAGTTGCTTCATGTATACAAAGTTACAATCCTTAACGCCTATATCCATGCTTTATTTGCTTTTGACTCATTTTCATGTCTTAGAAGTTTCGCTTACATTTGTTTTATGTTGCCCGAAGATAAAATTTTGATTGGTCGCCGAGAGTTGGCTGTATTGCCTGACTTTGGTTTGCAGCAAGTCAAGGTAAAGGTCGATACCGGCGCTTACACCTCTAGCATTCACGTGAGCAGCTGCCATGAAGAAGTTGGAGTGCTCAAGGTCGTTTTTCTGGACGATAAACACCCTGCTTTTAGCGGTCAAGAAATGCAATTCAAGAAATTTCGGATCAAAAAAGTCAAAAGCAGCAACGGAGACACCCAAGAGCGCTACTTTGTTTTTGGCACCATTTGTATTGCTGAATTGTGTTTTCGTACCGAATTCTCATTGACCGTACGCAAGGGCATGCGTTATCCGATTCTACTCGGCAGAAAAGTCCTCAATAACCGCTTTATGGTTGACACAAGCAAAAAATATATCCACGAGCCCCTATCTTTGCCTTTATGAAAATTGCCATTCTCTCCAGAAATTCACACCTCTATTCAACCAAAAGACTGGTAGAAGCTGCCGAAGCGGCAGGCCATGAAGCTCACGTAATAGACCACCTCAAATGCAATATCGAAATTGAACAAACAGGCCCTGCACTTTTTTACCAAAATCAGTACCTTAAAGGCTTTGACGCCGTCATTCCACGCATTGGCGCATCGGTTACTTTTTATGGTACTGCGGTTGTGCGTCAGTTTGAAATGATGAACGTTTTTACAGTTGTGGGTTCCAGAGGAATCATCCATTCCAGAGATAAATTGCGTTGTTTGCAGGTGCTTTCCAAAGAAGGCATAGGTTTGCCTAAAACCGTATTTACCAACTATTCCAGAGATGTGAAGCACGTTGTGAAAAGTGCCGGCGGCGCACCTGTTGTGCTCAAGCTCCTCGAAGGAACCCAAGGCTTAGGTGTGGTTTTGGCCGAAAACCTCAACGCCGCGCAGTCGGTGCTCGAGGCGTTCAACGGTCTTAAAGCGCGTGTCATTGTACAGGAGTTTATTCGCGAAGCCAAAGGTGCCGACATCCGCGCTTTTGTCGTCGATGGTGAAGTAGTTGGGGCCATGAAACGCCAAGGTTTGCCCGGCGAATTCAGATCCAACATACACCGCGGCGGTACTTCGCAGGCCATAGAGCTGACCACCGAAGAAAAATACACCGCTATTCTAGCCGCCAAAGCGGTAGGCTTAGGTATTGCAGGTGTCGATTTATTGCAATCAGAACGCGGTCCGTTGGTTTTAGAAGTCAATTCTTCACCGGGCCTAGAGGGTATCGAAAAAACAACTCAAACCGATATCGCAGGCAAAATCATTGCCTACATCGAACGCAATGTCAAGCGCTAGAAGAAGTATACATAAAAAAATGACCATGCTCGGCCAAGAAATTTTGCCGGGCAGGGGCGCCCAGCTCAATTTAGAGGTGGCGCACTTGCATACACGCACGCCTATTCAAGTACCTGTTTTAGTAGAACGCGCCAAACAAGACGGCCCTACTATCCTAGTGATGGCTGGCTTGCATGGTGACGAGCTCAATGGCATAGAAATCGTGCGTCGCTTTTTGCGCAAAAAACTCAACAAACCAACCAAGGGTACCATTATTTGCTTGCCGATCTTCAATATTTTTGGTTTCCTCAATTTGCAACGCGAACTACCCGACGGCCGAGACCTCAACCGCAGTTTTCCAGGGAGTAATTCAGGCTCATTGGCCGCGCAGTTTGCCTTTCATTTCATGAACGAAATTGCCCCACACTGCGATTACATCATTGATTTTCATACAGGTGCAGCCCAGCGCAATAACTTTCCGCAGATCCGCTGCGTGTTCTCTGACAAAGAAAGTGTTGATTTGGCTAAAGTATTCAATCCGCCCTATATATTACACTCTGGCCTTATTGCCAAGACGCTGCGCGAAAGCATTGTCAAACGCAAAAAGAAAATCTTGCTTTTCGAAGGCGGCAAATCAAATAACATCGAAGAAAACGTCGTAGAGGAAGGGCTAAACGGCCTCAAAAGAGTGATTGCACATTTGGGCATGCGCAATTATAAAATTGATATTTCCAAAGACCGCCAGCCTATTTTCATTGGCGAAAACAAATGGATGCGAGCACCATCTAGCGGTATGTTTCAGTGCTTTGTTGCCAACGGAACAGCTGTCCAAAAAGGCGAGTTTTTAGCATTGGTAACAGATCCGTACGGCAAATACGAAAAGAAAATCAAAGCCTCTCAAACGGGCTATGTGATATGTATCAATGAAGCGTCTGTTGTCTACAAAGGCGATGCGATCATCCATTTGGCTAAGGAAAAGCCACAATTATAAGTTTAAATAAGTCATGATGAAGAATTTTCTTTTATTCAGTGTATTTGCTTTTTTAGCTTTACCTCTTTGGGGTCAAAATTCCTTTACACCCCAACAGTTTTTGGGCTACAACATCGGTGAGCAATTTACGCGTCATCACCGCGTGGTGGATTATTTCTATGCACTAGAGAAAGCCTTTCCCGAGAACCTCAAGGTGGTGAAGACGGGTCAGACTTACGAGAAAAGAGACCTTTTGTTGTGTTATATTGGAACGCCAGAAAACCTTAAAAAATTGGAAGAAATTCGTCAGAAGCACCTCCACCAAGACCCCGACGAAAAACTGGCTATCGTTTGGCTCTCTTATAATGTGCACGGCAATGAAAGTTCCGGTACAGAAGCGGCCATGCAGACTGCCTATCGCTTGCTCACGGATAAAAAAGGCTATCTAGAAAACACAGTCGTGATCATGGATCCGTGTCTGAACCCAGACGGCCGCGACCGCTATGTCAATTTTTATTACCAGTACGGAGCCAACCCAGTTGATCTGCAGCGTTTCAGTGCCAGCCACAACGAAACTTGGCCAGGTGGGCGCCTCAATCACTACCTTTTTGATCTCAACCGCGATTGGGCCTGGATGACACAAATTGAATCTGCTGTTCGTGTTCAACAATACAACCAATGGTTGCCTCACGTACACGTAGATTTTCATGAGCAAGGCATCAATGAGCCCTATTATTTCCCACCGGCTGCCGAGCCTTATCATGAAGTGATTACCAATTGGCAGCGCGAGTTTCAAAAAGAAATCGGTAAAAATCATGCAGGTTATTTTGACAAAGCAGGTTGGTTGTTTTTCTCAAAAGAAATTTTTGACCTCCTGTATCCAAGCTACGGCGACACCTACCCAACCTATAGCGGCAGTATTGGCATGACCTACGAACAAGGCGGCAGTGGCCGCGCTGGTTTGGCAGTTATAACCCAAGTCGGCGACACCCTGCGCTTGTCTGACCGCGTGGCGCATCATGTCACTACTGGTCTTTCTACGGTAGAAACCAGTGCGCGCAATGCCCAAAAGTTGGTTGCAGAATACCAGAAGTTTCGCAAGTCTAAAAACTATGCCTACAATACTTTTGTACTGCGCGGTACTTTCTCGCAGCTAGCGCCTGCCTTGGATCTTTTGCAAAAAAATAACATCCAATGGGAAAAAGTATCTACCAGCACACAAATGGTAAGTGCCAAAGGCTACCATTACAAAACGGGCGCTGTAGAACCTTTCAAATTGCAAATGGGCGATGTCTTGGTTTCAACCCAACAAGAAAAAGGCACCTTGGTTTCTGTGCTTTTTGAGCCACGCACCAAGCTTTCAGATAGCCTCACCTACGACATTACCGCTTGGACGCTTCCGCACGCTTATGCACTCGACGGCTATGCAGTAGCCACGCCGCTTAAGGCTACGGTCAATTTGTATCAGCCAGTTACCTCTGATTTTGTGGCTACAGATGGTTTTGCGGCTTACGCCATTCGTTGGGAGTCTATGCGCACGGCGCGTTTTCTCAATGCGGTTCAGATGGCTGGCCTCAAAGTCTATTTTCATGAAAAAGGATTTACTTACCAAGGCCTGACGTATGCACCAGGCACACTATTGCTTATTACCGGCGAGAACAAGCGTCCGGACTTTCATAAATTGGTCAATGACTACGCAGGGCGTTACAGCGTCGATATCAAAGGCTTGCTGACTACTTTCATGGATGCAGGTCCAGACTTGGGTTCGTCGTCGGTCAAGTTGGTGCCTAATCCAAAAGTGGGTATCCTAGCCGGCGAAGACTTCTCTTCACTGAATGTTGGTGAAATCTGGCATTTCTTTGAGCAACAACTCAATAAACCAGCCCACCTCATTTTTTCAGAAGACCTAAATTCAGCCCTAACAAGCCTCGATGTTTTATTTGTACCTGAAGGCGGCTACGATATAGCAGGCAATGCAGCACTTACAAAGTGGGTTCGAGAGGGTGGCACCCTGATTGTTACGGGCGGCGCGGTGGATGCACTTGCCGATCAAGAAGGCTTTGGTCTCAAGCGCAAAGAAAGCGCAGCCGGCGCGGCCACGCCTGTGGCTTTTGGCAACCAAGAGCGCGATCAAATCTCTGATAACATTATTGGCGCTATTTACCCGTGCAATTTAGACAAAAGCAACCCAATGGCTTTTGGCTACGATTTTTACTATACCCTACGCCAAGGCGCCACCGTTTACGAACTCGACGGCAAGCCCGTTTTTGAACTTCAAAAAGATGCCCAAGCGGTCAACGGATTTGTAGGCGCGCGCGTCAAGAAACAGCAATCCGAAGCGGATATCGCTGGAGCAGTACAATACGGCCGCGGCACTATTGTCTATTTAATCGACAATCCACTTTTCCGCGGCTTCTGGGAAAGCGGTAAACTCATGGTTGTCAATTCGATTTATTTTGTGAATCAGTAAAAATAATATGCGTCTACTTTTATTTTTTATTTGTTTTACCACATTTTCCTTTGCCCAAAACTGGGCTCCTAACGGCGCGCAATGGCATTATTCTTATTACGGGTTTTTTCCTGGCTATGTTGATATTGCATATTCTGGTGACACCCTTATTGACGGGCAAGTCACCAAAAAACTATCCAAAACTTTTCATGGTTTAGGTTGGGGCATGGATATTACGTCATACAGCATTGGTACAGAATATTCCTACGAATCCAATGGCGTGGTCTATTTGCGCTACCAAAATCAATGGGATACACTTTATAATTTCAATGCGCAAGTTGGCGATAGCTGGCGTATGGCCAAGCAACCATTTACAAATGTTGCCCCTCAGAACAGCCGAATTAAAATTTTAGAAACCGGAACTCTGGTCATTAACAATGAAACGAGGAAATATTTAGTTGCAGAGAAATGTGATTCAACGAATATTTCATTGGGCTGGTTAACTGATACACTCATTGAAAATTTAGGCTTCCTTCACGACTACTTGCTACCCTATGACCAATTCGACGGTGCCGTCGACGGCAATGAAGGCGGTCCTTTCCGTTGTTATTCAGACAACAATTTTGCGACATACAAACCCAGCTACTCAGAAGTTTGCGACTACATCATGGGTACAACAGAGCTAAGTGCCGGCGTATCTTTCCAAGTATATCCCAACCCCGTTTCTGATCAAATCTATATTCCTGCGGCGTATATAGATGAATACGTAAATTACCAAATTTTGTCTTGTGAAGGCAAAATGCTTCAAATGGGCGAAACCACACCCCAAATTGCTGCCACGCAGCTACCTGCCGGAAGCTATACCTTGGTGATATATAATAACAAGCAAAAACGCTTTGCGAAGGTATTGGTGGTGAGGTGATTTTACCCCCCCCTCTTCGCTAACGCCTCGTAAACCACATGTTGTAAATCGGTGCGGATATTGAGGTCGCGGAGTTTCCAGTTGTCTTGGTTGGGGTGTACGCGGTTGGACAGAAAGATGAAGATTACTTTGTTTTTTGGGTCGGCCCAGGCAAGCGTGCCCGTGAAGCCAGAGTGGCCAAAAGATACTTGGGATGCCAATATATCGCAGGTGCCACCTCCACTTGCAGTTGGCCGATCAAAACCGGCGGCGCGGCGGTTGCCAGCAAATTGCTGTTTGGTGAATTCGTTGTAGGTGGTTTCTGAGAAGAAACGTTGGCCCGCCATGTGGCCTTTGTTCAAGAAAAGTTGCATGATGTGCGCAAGACTCCAGGCGTTCGAAAAGATACCGGCATGACCTGCCACGCCGCCCAACATAGCCGCACCTGGGTCGTGTACATAGCCACGCAATAGTTGCTTGCGGTAGGCTTGGTCATCTTCGGTCGGGACAATTTGTCTGTCAGCAAACGTCGGGAGCGGTTTATACAGAAGGCGGTTGAGCCCTAACGGTAAATAGATGTTGCGGCGCAGGTAGCTCGCTTGGCTTTCGCCGATCATTTTTTCTAAGATAGGCTGTGTAAAGTAGTAACAGAGGTCGGAATAAACATATTTTTTGGGCCCAAGCTCGGAACGCAAAATTTGGGCATACATGCTGTCTTTGTAGGATTTATGAATAAACATGTCTTTGGCAACCTCCGTAGGAAAATCATCGGAACGCGTCGTTTGGTAAATACTGCTTTTCCACGAACCATCGGTGAGGGTGCGCTTGTAAAAAGGAATCCAGGGGGTGAGACCTGCCTGGTGCGCCATGATTTCTCTGATTTTAAGGGCTGCAAATGGTGAGTTGCCCACTACCTCCGGAATGTAATTACCTATGGTTTGATCGAGGTTGAATTTGCCTTTGGTGTGTTGTTGCATGGCAAGTAGGGTAGAGGCGGCTATTTTAGTGACTGACGCGATGTCGTACAGAGACCGCAAATCAATTTCTGGCGAATTTGCTTCATAGCCTTGTTTGCCATAGGCTTTGTGCCAAATCACTTTATCCTCGACGGCAACGAGCAGCTGACAACCGGGGTAGGCGCCCGCCGTAATGCCTTTTTGCACGATAGCGTCCATGGCTTGGAGGTCTGAACTTTTTAGGCCAATTTCTTCGGGGCTGGAAATACCCAATCTGCCATTGGCCTCAAGGCCTGCAGTGCTCAGCCCACCCATGATTAACTGCGCAATTTGTGCTTGGGCTATAGGATGGTTTTCGTGAGCCAAAATAATGGCATCAAACAAAGACGTATCGATCTCTTTCAAGATTTTTTGCTCGCCAAAAACGACGAGGATGTTCTGATCAGTGCTGTCGAGTAAGGCAATCTTTTCTGCTGCCCACTTTGGGATATGGTTGCTGCTTGGCGCAGCGGCATGTAAACTAAAAATACATGTTTCGGGGTCCGTGAGTCCGTAGAATTTGGAGACGGCGGCCGGAATTTGCAAGGAGTCTGACGCAAAAAAAGCCATGCGGTCGGCATAAAGATCAAGGGTTTCGGTGAAAACCGAAGAATTGCCACCGAGTGCTAAACAAGCTAATTTCTGGTCTAAGCGTCCTAATGGCAGTAGTTGGAGGTCATTTTTTAAGACCTGAATGTGTTTTCTATACCCAAGAACTTGCCCGGTTTGGTCTTTGGTATTCAAATCTGAAAAAGGAGCCCCTATCCATTTTGCTGGAAGTTCAAATTTAAATTTGGAACCAGTCAAAGAAGAATTTTCGAAAGTTAATAATCTTGTTACGGCAAATCCGAGTAGTGCGACTACGAGAAGAGAAGAGAAAAGGCGCATTCGTTTCATTTACATCAAAACTAGCTAAATTTTGCCGCTTTTCAAAACACAAAGTGTAGTTCTGACACTTACTCTAATATAGTAAAAATCTTACAAAAAATCAAATTTAGTTCTCCACATTTAAGAACACACACTGTTTACAAAAATCTAATATAAATCATCGTTTGAGCCCTTGAAGCATCGTAATTTTGTTCCGTTAAACAACCTAATTAAATACCATGGAATTACACGGTAAATTCGGTAAAAATGCCGACCTTTCTTCAAGCATTGGCCTAACCGAATCCGGAGACCAATTTTGGAACCTCACGCCGGCAGAACTCATTGAAGATTGCATCATTTTAGGCGAAGGCATGCTCACAGACACCGGAGCTATAGCCATTGAAACCGGCGAATTTACAGGACGTTCACCAAAAGATCGTTTTATCGTCCGCGATGAAATCACAGAAAACGCAGTTTGGTGGGGTAATGTCAATATTGGTTTTGAACCCGACAAATTCGATGCACTTTACGAGCGCATGAAAGCGCACCTCGCGGGGCAAGATATTTATGTGCGCGACGTCTATGCTTGTGCAGACCCCACTTATCGCATGAATATACGCGTGGTAACCGAACTTCCTTGGTCGAGCCTTTTTGCGCACAATATGTTCTTGCGTCTTGAACCCAACGAAATCGAATATTTTCTCCCTGAGTGGCATATTGTCTGTGCACCGAGCTTTTTGGCTGACCCTGCTATCGACGGCACGCGCCAGCATAATTTTGCGATATTAAATTTCACCAAGAAAATGATCCTCATTGGTGGCACTGGCTACACTGGGGAAATTAAAAAAGGAATTTTCTCAGCCCTCAATTTTATATTACCCCATCAAAAGAACGTGCTCTCTATGCACTGTTCTGCCAATATAGGCCAAGACGGCGATACCGCTATTTTCTTTGGTTTGTCCGGTACCGGAAAAACGACGCTTTCATCGGATCCAGATCGCCGCCTGATCGGCGACGACGAACACGGCTGGAGCGCCAACAGCGTTTTCAACTTCGAAGGCGGTTGCTACGCCAAAACCATCGATCTTTCCAGAGAGAAAGAACCGCAAATCTACGACGCGATTCGTTTTGGGGCACTTCTCGAGAACATTGGTTTTCCGCAAGAGTCTTCTACACCAGACTACTCAGATGACAGTATTACAGAAAATACCCGCGTTTCATACCCAATTCACCACATCGACAACATCGCAGTTCCGTCCATTGGTGCAGCTCCAAAAAATATTTTCTTTTTAACTGCTGATGCTTTTGGGGTTTTGCCTCCGATTTCTAAGCTGACCAAAGAACAAGCCATGTACCACTTCATGTCCGGATACACCGCTAAGGTAGCCGGAACAGAAGTTGGCATTACAGAACCAACAACCACTTTTTCTGCTGGTTTTGGCGCCGCATTCTTACCGTTGCATCCGGCTAAATATGCCAAATTGCTCGGCGATAAAATCGACGGCACCGATATCAATGTCTGGTTGATCAATACCGGCTGGTCTGGTGGTTCTTATGGCGTGGGCTCGCGCATGAAGCTCTCCTATACGCGTTCTATGATCACAGCAGCGCTTACCGGTAAGCTCGCGAATGTTCAATACGAACTCATGCCTTTCTTTGATTTGGCGTTTCCTACCGTTTGCGAAGGTGTCCCTTCAGAACTCCTTAATCCGCGCAATACCTGGGCCGACAACTCGGCTTACGACCAGACGGCTGCAAATTTGGCCGCTAAGTTTGTCGAGAATTTTGAAAAATTTGCAACTGAAACCGATGTGATTATTTTAGCTGCAGCACCCAAGATTCCAGCATAATTCCTCCTTTCCATCAGTCAACAATTTTGGAAAGAAGTAAAGGCCGCAATAGCGGCCTTTTTTTGTGTCAGCACTGGTTGCTTATTCTTTTAAAATAAAAAAGCCCTGACCAATAGGACAGAGCTTTGAAGTATTAATTATACTAGCGACTTAACGCTTGTGCATTGGTTCGTCAGATACGGTTAATTTTTTACGGCCTTTGCGACGACGCGCAGCCAAAACACGACGACCGTTTTTAGTGGCCATACGGCTACGGAAGCCATGTTTGTTTCTTCTTTTTCTTACCGATGGTTGAAACGTTCTTTTCATGTCGTGTCGTTATTTGTAATGTTTTTGGGAATGCAAAGATAGTATATTTTTTAGAAATTCAAATTCTTTCGACAAAATTCATGAAAAAAAGCCGATGCCCAAAGAAAGCAAGTTAAATTTGTACTGCAAAGCACTTGTGCCATGATGAGACCCAAAAAAACAAAAGAACCCAAAGTCAAACTAACCAAAGACAGCTGGCGCAAAGCCGCTCGTTTTCTGCGTTACCTGAAGCCCTATGCGGGCACTTATTTTATTGGCTGGATTTTTTTGGTCTTGAGCACATCGGCAGGTTTGGTGTTTCCTTATCTTATGGGTAAACTGCTCGGTAGTTCGACTGCCTCGAGCAATCCAGAACAAGCGGTACGTTTACTCGATCTTTCCAATGTCAATCAGATTGCTTTGGCGCTGTTTGCCCTGTTCTTTTTTCAAAGCGTATTTTCATTTGTAAGGGTCGTCTTGTTCAATAACGTCACCGAAAATGCCCTCCGAGACATGCGTAACGACGCGTTTGAGAACTTGGTCTATATGCCTATGGATTTTTTCAATCGGCAAAAAGTCGGAGAACTCACCTCGAGAGTAGCCTCAGATATTGCCCAGATCCAAGAGGTATTGCGCACTACAATTGCCGAATTCTTTCGTCAAATTATTATTGTTTTTGGCGGCATTGCCTTTTTGTTTTTCATTTCTTGGAAACTATCTTTGATCATGTTGGCAACAGTGCCAGTTATGGCCATTATTGCCGTGTTTTTTGGCCGCTACATTCGCAAACTCAGCAAAGAGGCTCAGGACTACATTGCCACCTCTAATTCGGTCCTAGAAGAAGCCCTAACCGGCATTGCTAATGTCAAGGCGTTTACCAACGAATGGTTTTTACTGAGCAAATACAAAAAAAGTACGCAGCAAACCCGTGACCTCAATGTCAGGAGCGGTATTTGGCGTGGTTTATTTGTTTCATTTATCATTTTTTGCTTATTCGGCGCCATTGTTTTTATTGTGTGGAAAGGCTTGCTCATGACCCAAGGACCTCATCCAGAATTGGCCTCCGAAGGTTTCTATCAGTTTGTGTTGTTCACCATCATGATGGGTGCTTCTATTGGCTCACTTCCCGATCTCTATGCCAGTGTCCAAAAGGCGGTTGGCGCCACTGAAAATTTGTTGGATTTATTACAAGAAGAAGGAGAGCAGCTTCCAAAGCCGAACGCAATTGGTCATCAATTGAGTGGCGCGCTTCGTTTTGAGCAGCTCGTTTTTTCCTATCCACAACGTCCTGATGTCACGGTATTAAAAGGAATCGATTTTCAATTAGAACCAAATCAAACCCTTGCCTTAGTGGGGCAAAGTGGCTCCGGAAAATCGACAATTGCCAATTTGATCCTTCAATTTTATAAACCAACAGCTGGGACGATTTATTTTGGAGATCAAGACGCTGCAGCGCTCGATTTGCATGACTTGCGCAAGCAAATGGCAATAGTTCCGCAAGAGGTCTTATTATTTTCTGGAAGTATTTTGGAGAACATCCGTTTTGGACGCCCTGAAGCAAGCGATACAGAAGTAATCGATGCGGCAAAAAAAGCCAATGCTTGGGAGTTTATAAGTTCTTTTCCTGCGGAACTCCAAACCGAAGTTGGCGACCGCGGCATACAACTTTCTGGCGGACAAAAACAGCGCATTGCCATTGCGAGGGCCATTCTTAAAAATCCGGCAATTTTGATACTCGACGAAGCCACCTCTGCACTCGACACCACCTCTGAGCGCTTGGTTCAAGAAGCACTCGAAGAACTCATGAGGGGTCGTACATCTATTGTCATTGCGCACCGGTTGTCAACAATTAGGCAGGCCGATCAAATTTTGGTGCTCAATGACGGTGTTGTCGTAGAACGCGGCACGCACCAAGATTTAATGGCAAAAAACGGGCAGTATGCCACTTATGTGGCGCAGCAAAACATGCAAGAATAGGCCGTTTAGGCTTTTGTTTGAAACAAAGATTCTACAAATGCTTTTCGGTCAAAGAGCTGGAGATCTTCCATCTTTTCACCTACGCCAATATACTTTACAGGAATTTTCATTTGGTCAGAAATCCCAATTACCACGCCTCCTTTTGCGGTGCCGTCGAGTTTGGTAACCGCGAGCGCATTGATATCGGTGGCTTGGGCAAACTGCTTGGCTTGCTCGTAGGCGTTTTGACCTGTAGAGCCATCTAGAACAAGGAGAATTTCGTGCGGCGCATCGGGCACCACTTTATCCATTACACGCTTGATTTTTGAAAGCTCTTGCATGAGATTGACTTTGTTGTGTAGGCGCCCAGCGGTGTCGATAATGACGACATCTGCACCTTGTGCTTTGGCCGATTGCAGGGCATCAAAAGCCACACTTGCGGGGTCAGCGCCCATACCTTGCTGTACAATTGGTACGCCAACGCGTTCAGACCAAATGATAAGTTGGTCCACGGCAGCAGCCCGAAAGGTATCTGAGGCACCCAATACTACTTTCAAGCCAGCTTGTTTCATCTGGTAAGCGAGTTTGCCAATAGTGGTGGTTTTGCCAACGCCATTGACACCTACAACCATTAATACGTATGGGTTGCTGTCTTGAGGCTTGTCTACTTTGAGTTGGCCTTCAAAATTGGCAGCATTTTCTTCTAAAAGTGCAATGATTTCGTCGCGCAGGATCTGATTGAGTTCTTCTGAGTTGATGACGCGGTCTTTGGAAACCCGTGCCTCGATGCGCTCAATAATTTTAAGGGTGGTTTCGACCCCGACATCTGCGGTAATGAGTATTTCTTCGAGTTCGTCGAGGACGTCTTGATCAACACGGCTTTTGCCAACAAGCAAACGCGTGAGTTTGGAGAAAAACGTCTGTTTGGTTTTCTCCAGTCCTTGATCAAGGGTTTCTTTTTGAACGGGATCAAGGGTTTCTTTTTTAGACTTCGAAAAAAAATCAAATAGGCCCATTTGCTAAGGTAAAAAAAAAGCTCCCGAAGTGGAAGCTTTTAAAGGGATACAAATTGAGATTAGTTTTTCGCAAACCACTCTTTAATTTTGTCGTTGTGTACGATTTCTTCTTTGAAGGTGTAAGAGCCAGACTTTTCAGACTTGACCATTTTGATCACCTTTGTATGTTCTTTACCTCCACCTTTCTGGAGTGATGCAACTACTTTCTTTGCCATGACTTACTTATTTAATTTCTTTATGGACAGTCATACGCTTAAGGATGGGATTGTATTTTTTAATCTCCATACGGTCAGGCGTATTTTTACGGTTCTTGGTTGTGATGTAACGTGATGTACCAGCCATGCCAGATTCTTTGTGCTCGGTGCACTCGAGAATTACTTGGATGCGGTTGCCTTTTGTCTTCTTAGCCATTTTCTTAACTATTTATTCTGTTTCCCAACAGGTTATTTCAAAAATCCTTTTTGGCGAGCTTCTTTCAAGCAAGCAGAGATTCCTTTTTTGTTGATGGTGCGCAAAGCAGCCGCAGAAATCTTTAAAGTGATAAAATTATCTTCTTCAGGAACGAAAAACTTCTTCGTGATCAAGTTCGGATAAAAACGACGCTTGGTCTTGCGATTTGAGTGCGATACGTTGTTTCCAACCATCACTGACTTTCCTGTTAACTGACAAACTCGTGACATGTCTAAATTATTACGTGTAATTACAAAAGCGGATGCAAAGATAACAACTTTTTACAATACTACAAATGCATTAAGCACAAAATAGTAGCCTTTTTCAACAAAGTTTACTATTTAGTGGCATTTCTTGGATGATGCGTGAGAATAGCTTTACGCAAAAAGCGTTGGTCCAGGTGCGTGTAAATCTCTGTAGTTGTGATAGATTCGTGACCGAGCATTTCTTGCACGGCCCTTAAATTAGCGCCACCCTCAATCAAATGTGTTGCAAAACTATGTCGAAAAGTATGCGGAGAAATTTGCTTGTTAAGCCTCATTTTTTGAGCGAGTTGCTTAATTATCGTAAAAATCATGACGCGCGTCAGGGCAGCTCCCCTCCGATTGAGAAATACAAAATGTTCTTGGCCTTTTTGGATATTTAATTCAGCTCTTGATTGGGCTGTGTACGCTTTGATTTCTGTCTCCACTTGCTGCGATATTGGAACTAAGCGCTCTTTATTGCCCTTCCCGATCACCCTTATGAATCCTTCGTCAAAGTACAAATCAGAGAAGCGCAGTCCAATGAGCTCTGAAACACGCAAACCACAGCTGTAAAGTGTCTCGAGCATGGCATGGTTGCGCTCGCCTTCGGGACTATTTAGGTCAATTGCTTCTAGCAGGGCATCAATTTCTTCTATGGTCAAAACTTCGGGTAATTTACGACCGAGTTTGGGTTGTTCAAGTAAGGCAGAGGGGTCTTTATCTGTGTAGCGTTCGAGAATTAAATAGCGGAAAAATTGCTTGATTCCCGAAATGATTCGCGCTTGGCTGCGCGCGCTTAGGCCAAGGTCGTAGAGTTGCGTCACAAAACCAATAAGTGCCTCATAAGTGACTTGCTCGGGCTTTAGCTTTTCGCCTTCAAAGTAAGCAGCTAATAAGCGGACATCGCGTTCATAGGCAAGCATGGAATTATGCGCCAAACCCTTTTCTATTTTCAGATATGAAACAAAATCCTTAATATAGCGCTCCCAATGCATTGTTTATGAAGTTGCTCGTTGTCAATGGCCCAAATCTCAACCTAATCGGTACCCGAGAAACACAAATATATGGCAATGTCACATTCGAAGCTTTTTTTGAAGACCTCAAAACTAAAACTTCGCATGAACTTACGTACTTTCAGTCGAATGTCGAAGGTGAATTAATCACTGCGCTTCAGCAGTCAAAGGCCGACGGCATCATTTTGAATGCAGGTGGCTATACGCACACAAGTGTTGCACTGCGCGATTGCATTGCCGCTATTTCCACACCGGTAGTTGAGGTGCATATTTCAAATATTGCAGGCAGAGAAAGTTTCAGACACGACTCACTTTTAAGTCCGGTATGTAAAGGCTGTATTTTTGGTTTTGGCCTTGCCGGCTATCACTTGGCCATACAAGTTTTTGATTTGTAGTATTCTGGCATCATTTTGGTAGTAAAGCGCCAAATTTGAACCATGCGACAACTCTTTATCTTTTCCATTTTATTCTTTTTTAGTTCCTACTCAATTGCGCAGCGCAAAGTACAGCTCGTCATTCTTTTCGATACCTCAAACAGTATGGACGGCTTGCTCAATCAAGCGAAGTCACGCATTTGGGCCATAGTCAATGAAGCCTCAACGCTGACCTACCAAGGCGCTCCAATTACGCTTGAAATTGCCATGTACGATTACGGCAACACCAGCATTCCAGCTGCTCAAAATTACGTTCGCAAACAACTCGACTTTTCGACAGACCTCGATTTGGTTTCCGAAAAACTCTTTGGCTTGCGCACTAGCGGTGGCGACGAATATTGTCCAGCAGTCATTGTATCTTCGCTCAAAGAACTCAATTGGTCAAGCAGTCCGCAAGACCTCAAACTAATCTATATTGCAGGTAATGAATCTTTCAAGCAAGGGCCTATCTCGACTTCGGTAGCCTGTGAACTCGCGGCAGAGAAAAATGTGTTGATCAGTACTATTTTTTGTGGAGAGCGTCTGCAAGGCATTAACCTAGGTTGGAAGAGCGGGGCCGATTGCGCAAAAGGCGATTATTTTAATATCGATGCCAACGTGGCTGTTCAGCAAATTGAAACCCCTTTTGACGACCAAATAATCGAGCAGAATCGCTTGCTCAATAGCACCTATATCGGTTACGGATCAGTGGCTGTAGAATCGAAGTCCAAGCAATTGTCTCAAGATGCAAATGCATTTGGCGTTTCCAAAACGGTAGAAACCGAGCGCTATTTAGTCAAGTCAAAGTCGAGTTATAAAAACGATAAATGGGATGTGGTGGATGCCAACTTAGCAGATTCCACCAAAATACTTCAGTTAACTGAAGAAGAGCTTCCAGCAGAAATGAAAGGCATGAACGCCGAACAGCGAAAAGCATTCGTGCAACAAAAAACGGCAGAACGTACCGTAATTCAAAAGGAAATGGCACGCTTAGAGGTGGAACGAAGTAAATATATTGAGGCTGAAAAAGCCAAGGCCAGCACAATGAAAACTGATGATTTTGGTACAGCGGTAGCCACTTCTATGCGCAATAAAGCAAAAACAGTAGGTTTTGATTAAATTTGTTGTGTATGCAACAGCTCGAGCACTTCTTTACACACATTGATCCTATTTTTGCTGCTTTTCTGGCAACTACTTTTACTTGGTTGATAACCGCTGCCGGAGCAAGCTTGGTCTTTTTCTTCAAAAATATGCACCGCGGCGTACTCGATGGCATGCTCGGCTTCACGGGTGGTATTATGGTGGCGGCGAGTTTTTGGTCCTTACTCATGCCTTCCATAGAACTCTCAGAACGTTTGTACCCCAGTGCACCTTGGATGCCAGCGGCCATTGGTTTTTTGTTTGGGGCGCTGTTCTTGTTTTTTTTGGACAAAAAGCTACCGCATTTGCACATTAATTTCAATGACAATGAAACGGAAGGTGTCAAGACGCAGTTACACAAAACCACGCTTCTCGTTCTAGCAATCACATTACACAACATTCCCGAGGGACTCGCCGTTGGCGTTTTGTTTGGTGCTGCAGCCAACGGCATGGAAGGTGCAACCATTGCCGGCGCAATTGCACTGGCTATTGGAATTGGTATTCAGAACTTTCCCGAAGGCTTTGCCGTGGCTATGCCGCTGCGGCGAGCGGGAGCGAGCCGCACCAAAAGCTTCATGTATGGCCAACTTTCGGCCATAGTTGAGCCAATAGCGGGCGTCATTGGCGCAATGGCAGTCATCTATATGGAACCTATTTTGCCTTTCGCGCTTTCTTTTGCCGCTGGCGCCATGATTTTTGTGGTGGTGGAGGAGGTAATTCCCGAAACCCAACGCGACAAATACACAGACGTCGCGGTTTTGGGCTTCATCGGCGGCTTCTTAGTCATGATGATCTTAGATGTAGCCTTGGGTTAGTTACAAATCGCCTCGGCGGTTGCGTTGAGGATTTCTCGAACTTCTGCAAGGGTTGGGGCCTCTGCGTAGGTTCTTAAAACGGGCTCGGTTCCCGATGGGCGGATCATGACCCAACGCTCGTCGTCAAAGAAATACTTAAAGCCGTCAATGGTTTGTACCTCTCTGACTTGATATTTGCCAAATGATTTGTAGTTGTCTGCTTTGCAGTTGGCAATGATTTTTTGCTTGAGTGCTTCAGTGATGTGGAGGTCATTGCGTTCAAATTGGAAGGGTCCAACGATGTTATAAACCTCAGCAATGAGCTCATCGAGCGTTTTGCCTGATTTCGCCATGAACTCCCAAATGATGAGGCCCATCCATATGCCATCGCGCTCTGGAATGTGTCCTTTGACAGCAATACCACCCGATTCTTCGCCGCCCAACAATACGTCTTCTTTGATCATAATGTTTGCGATTTCTTTGAAGCCTATTTTAGTGACTTCGAGCTCGAGACCGTAATGTTTGCAAAGTTTTTCTACACGAGGTGTTACAGAAAATGCGATGACCACCTTTCCGCTCATTTGCTTGTATTTGACCATGTAGTGGATCAGTAACAAAATGATGTGATGTGAATCGACGAATTCACCGTGGCTGTTGTACAAACCAATGCGGTCTGCATCGCCATCGGTGGCCAAAGCGCAAGAGATATCGCCTCTGGCTTGGATGGTTTGCGCCAATTCTTGTAGGTTTTTGGCAATAGGTTCTGGGGCGGTTCCTCTAAAAGAAGGGTTGTGGTCACAATGCAATAGCGCAACCTCTGGCAATACCAACGGCAAGGCGCGTTGGCCGGCACCGTACATGGCGTCGTACATGAACTTGAGCCCAGAATTGCGGATGGCCGCTAAATCGAAATTGGCTTTAACGTGATCGATGTAACGGGTTTCGATGTCGATTTCTTCTAATTGGCCCCTTTGTAATGCAGCGCTGAGGTCTGTGGCTTTAAAATCGATGCGGCATACATCTGGAATGAGCGCTTCGACTTCATTGACTTTCTCTGGCTCCAAGGGCCCGCCAAATTTGGCTTTGAGTTTGAAGCCGTTATAAGAGGGCGGGTTGTGGCTAGCAGTCAAGATGATTCCAATTTCACAACCGAGCTGATTGGTAGCCAAGGATATCATGGGCGTAGAGACAAAACCGCGCGCCATTTTGATTTGAATGCCTTGCGCCAGAAGTACTTTGGCAGCGGTTTCCATGAATAGCTCTCCGGCAAAACGGCAGTCGTGGCCGAGTACCACAGTTGGCTTGTCAAAGCGCGCTTTGAGCCAAATACCGGTGGCTTCGGTGACGCGTGCTACGTTTTCGACGGTGAAGTCCTCTGCAATAATGGCTCTCCAGCCATCGGTTCCAAATTTAATAGGTGTTGCCAAGGTATCTTATTTTGTAAATTGTTGGACAGTTGTTTCGATGATTTGCACGCATTCGAGCAGTTGTTTCTCGGTAATGATGAGCGGCGGCGCAAAGCGAATGATATTGCCGTGGGTGGGTTTGGCGAGCAAACCATTTTCTTTGAGTGCCACACACAAGCGCCATGCGGTATCTGAGTCGGGGCTGTCATTGACGACAACTGCATTGAGCAAGCCTTTGCCGCGAACTTTGATCAATAAGTCATGCTGGGCAATGATGCGCTGCATTTCTTTTCTAAAAATTTCACCGAGCTTGCGCGCATTTTGAATAAGTTTTTCATCGTCGATGGCGGTAAGTGCGGCAATGGCTACTTTGGCTGCGATGGGGTTGCCACCAAATGTTGAACCGTGTTGGCCTGGTTTAATGACCATCATGATGGCGTCGTCGGCAAGAACTGCTGAAACTGGATACACTCCACCAGAGAGTGCTTTTCCCAATATAAGGATATCAGGGCGTGCATAGGTGGCGGGTTGTCGTTCGCATTTCGTCTGGCAAGTGCAGTTGCCGCATACAGCTAGTAAGCTTCCGGTGCGGGCAATTCCGGTTTGAACTTCATCGGCAATGAACAGGGCGTTGTTTTGGGTACAAAGTGCACGTGCTTGGCGCATGAAATCTTCAGATGGCGTGTACACACCGGCTTCACCTTGTATAGGTTCTACGAGAAAACCAGCCACATTTGGCTGCGACATAGCCTCTTTAAGTGCGTCGATATCGTCGTAGGGAATAGAAATAAATCCGGCAGGATACGGACCAAAATTTTTGTTGGAGTCTGGGTCAGAAGAAAAAGAAACAATTGTGGTGGTACGTCCGTGGAAGTTGCCTTCACACACCACAATTAGCGCTTGGTTTTCCGCGATTCCTTTTTTTTCATAGGCCCATTTGCGGCATAATTTGATGGCGGTTTCAACGGCTTCGGCACCGGTATTCGTGGGCAAAACTTTGTCAAAGCCAAAATATTGAGTCACAAATTTTTCGTAGTCGCCGAGGCAATTGTTGTAAAAAGCGCGCGAGGTAAGGGCGAGTGTTTGAGCTTGCTCAATGAGCGCCTGCGTAATTTTTGGATGCGCATGACCTTGGTTGACTGCTGAATAGGCCGACAAGAAATCAAAGTATTTTTTGCCGTCGACATCCCAAACGTATACGCCTTCGCCTTTTTCTAATACCACCGGTAGTGGGTGATAGTTATGAGCACCATAGCGGTCTTCGAGTTCGATATAGGCTTGTGTGTTGGTTGAAAGTAAATTGGTTGATTGCATAGGCAACAAAGATAAGGATTACGATATAATATTTCGATACAGCTATGAATTAGAAGGATGTTGTATAATTTTTATTAATAGTTTTGAAAAGTGAAGATTATAATATTTAAGTGTGAAAGAGCCATTCCATTCTTATTGACTTGTGCATTCCTTTTTTTTGGATTAGAACCAATTTTATCTCAAAAAACAATCGACGATCAATTTCATACTTGGTCCGTTTATCAAGGGAATCATCATTTGTCTGACAAATGGGACTTTCACACGGAATACCAATTTCGCCGTGCAGATGGCTTTGCTGCATGGCAGCAATCTTTGGCTAGGATTGGTTTGGACTACAAATTGAACCCTGAGGTAACGATTTCGGGTGGTTATGGTTGGATCATCTCTTACCCTTATGGCGCTCAGCCAATTGCCAATCAGACCAATGAAAACCGTTTGTGGCAGCAAGTCATTTTGAAGCAGGCAGTTGGTAATTTACAAGTCCAACAACGTTACAGACTCGAACAAAGGTGGATCGATACCCAATTTAGGCAACGGATTCGCTACCGTGCACAAGTATTGCTTCCATTGCAAAAGTCTTTTGTTGCGCAAAAAAAAGGCTTGTTTTTAAATGTGAATGATGAGGTTTTTATAGGTTTTGGCCAAGGAATTGGAAAAAACATTTTAGATCAAAACCGCTTCATAAGTGCAGTTGGTTATCAGTTCAATAAAGATTTAAGTATCCAAATGGGCTACCTCAATCAGTTTGTGGTCAAAGTAGATGGTTTGCACATGGAACGCAACCATACGTTTTGGACCGCATTTACCTACAATTTAGATTTTACAAAGTAGGTTCGTCTGATTTTTTAACATATTGAAGCGGTTTTAAAAGGGAGCTTTTTTTTATCTTTCAAGAAAAAACTTGAAAAGAAGAGAATTTATCCATAAAACGAGTGTGCTTAGCGCCGGCGCACTATTGCTCCCTCAACAAGTACTTTCTTTTAATGCTGGTACCAAATCTAAGGTGCGCATCGGTTTCATCGCAACTGGTTTCAGAGGGCAAACCCACATCGAAGAAATGCTCAAACGCTCGGACGTCGAAATCATTGCGCTTGCTGATCCCAATCCGCGCATGGTGAACGCTGCGCTCGCGCTCATCGAAAAAGCGGGTTGGCCTAAGCCAGCGGTTTATCAAAATGGCCCAACTGATTACCTTAACTTGTTGGAAAGAACTGACATCGATGCCGTTTTTGTATCGTCTCCTTGGGAATGGCATTTGCCACACGGCATTGCCGCTATGAAAGCCGGCAAAATTGTGGGTATGGAAGTTGGCGGTGCACTCAAACTAGAAGATTGCTGGACCTACGTTAAGACCGCTGAGCAGACAAAAGTGCCCATCATGCCGCTCGAAAACGTGTGCTACCGCCGCGATGTCATGGCCATTTTAAATATGGTGCGCCAAGGTCTATTTGGCGAAGTTGTGCACGCACAAGGTGGCTACGAGCACGATTTGCGTGGCGTCTTGTTCAACGATGGCAAAAGCGCGTATAATTCAGGTGTAGAATTCGGCGACAACGGATTCAGCGAAGCCGCTTGGCGCACCAATCATTATCTGAATCGGAATGGTGAATTGTATCCAACACACGGCCTTGGCCCTGTTGCCACCATGCTGAAGCTCAACCGTGGCAACCGTTTGGTCTGGCTCAGTTCGTTTTCGAGTAAAGCGCGTGGCTTACACGACTACATCGTTAACCATCCAAAAGGTGGCCCAACGCATCCGAATGCAAAAATTGAATTCAAGCAAGGCGATGTCGTGACCACACATTTACAGTGCGCCAACGGCGAAACCATTATTTTGACGCACGACACCAGCTTGCAGCGTCCTTACAACTTAGGTTTTAGAGTACAAGGCACCAAAGGCATTTGGCAAGACTTCGGCTGGGGAGACCCCGAGCAAGGCCACATCTATTTTGAAGACGCCATGAAACATTCGCACCGTTGGGACAACACCCAAAAATGGCTTGAGGCTTACGATCATCCGCTGTGGAAACAAAACGCCGCCGCCGCCGAAAGTTCGGGTCACGGCGGAATGGATTATTTCGTGGACAACGCATTTATTGAGTGTATCAAACAAAACCAACCTTTTCCACTAGATGTCTATGACTTAGCAACGTGGTATGCCATTACACCCCTTTCCGAAAAGTCAATTTCCAATTATGGCGCACCACAAGAAATTCCTGATTTCACCCAAGGCGAATGGAAAACAAGGCCAGATTTATTTGCTTTAGATGCCACCTATTAAACCCGCATTAGTCATATTAGCAGGGGGTTTGGGTTCGCGTTTTGGCGGTGCCAAACAAATTGCACCTTTTGGCGCACACGGACATTTTTTGTTTGAATATGCGTGTTTTGATGCCATGCGCGCAGGTTTCGAAAAAGTTTTTGTCATTACCCGCTCCGGGATGCAAGATCAAATTGCTACACAGCTACAAAAATGGATGCGCCCGGGCCGCTTTGAAATCCTTATTCAGGAACAAGCCCGAACCAAACCGTGGGGCACTGCTCATGCCTTGCATTTTTTAGCAGGTCATTGGGACGGCCCGTTTTTAGTGCTCAATGCCGACGATTATTACGGCTCAGGAATTTGTGCAAGTACCATTCAACTTTTAGAAAACGGCGTTCAAAATGCCGCGCTACTTTATGAACTCGCACCAATGCTGAGCCCAAATGGGCCCGTTACTAGAGGTTTATGTAGGGTAGAGGAAGGTCTTTTAAAAGAAATAGAAGAAGTACTGCGCATCGAACAAATCGGTGCTGACATTCAAGATGAGCAGGGACGCATTTTTGCGCCAGATACGTTGATTTCCATGAACGCATGGTTGTTTGATGCGTCCTTTTTGACTGATTTAAAAGCGCATGTCATTCAATTTCTCGATGCGCACAGCGAAGATCAAACAGCCGAGGTTTATTTACCAAAAGTCGTTCAGCAATTGATTCAAAATGGCGAGCTCCTCGTCACTGCGACTTCGATGCCTGCCGAGTGGTTTGGCATCACCTATGCTGCCGATTTAAAATTGGCACAGCAACGCATTTTGCAGTTAGAAAAAACGATATACCCAGCGCAATTTACAAAATGGATTTAAAGGCGTTGGTCAATATCGAATGGGGTCTGACCTCCACAAATATAATGCCTATAGAGAATGGCCTGATCAACCGCACTTGGTTGGTGCGCACGCCAACTGCTGATTTTATTTTACAGAATGTCAATACCATCGTTTTTAATGATCCAATCAAACTCCAAGAACAACTCGTTTTTTTAGCTGCACAAATCGAAGTTCCAAATCTTGTTCCGTTACATTATTTACCAACTCGAGAAGGGCAATATCTGCTTTTGACCGAAGGTCAAACTTTTCGGTTGGCACGGGCAATTTCACCAGGTACTACGCTGTATGTGGCCACCGAGTTGAATGCCCGATTGGCAGTTGAAGCGCTGCAAGAATTTCATATTGCGCTTTCAAAGTTGGATGCGCATAATTGGATAGCGCCAATTGCTGACTTCTTAAATGTCGCCAAAAGAATGGCTTCTTATGATTATGCCAAAGCAGCAGCTTTACCTGAAAGATTAGCAAAGGCAACGAGCGTCATACGAGAATTAGAAGCCAATTGGAAAATGCTACTCAATTGGCAGCAATTTTTAGAAAACCAGCCTCAGGTGCTCATCCATGCCGATCCAAAACTCAGCAATTTTTTATTCCATCCCAATGGAAAGACAGTCCGTGCACTTATCGATTGGGATACCATACAATTGGGTAGCCCATTTTACGATTATGGAGACATGATTCGCTCTTACTGTTCTGTTGGAGAGGATGTTCTAGCGGGTCAAAGCGTATTTAGAAAGGAAATTTACGAAGTCATCGAAGAGGCACTTTGCGTTGATCCATATGCATTATGGGGCGCCGCAACAGGTGTGATTATGGTTCAAGCATTGCGTTTTTTAACCGATTATTTAGAAAATGACCGCTATTACAGAGTCAAAGACGCAGAGCATAACTTGCGCCGGGCAAGCAATCAATTGAAAATGGTTGAAGAATTAAATGCGTATTGGCTTACCACTCAAAAGCAAGTTCGCTGAGCCATTTGTTTTGACAGCGCATGGTTTGCTCTATGAGATCCCGGACGCATGTTTTACCGCCTAAGAACGGGCTCTGGTAATGCACTACGGCCTTGACATCGCTCACGGCATCTTGTGGGCAGGCAGCGAGGCCAGCTACCTTCAAAACCGGAATATCGGGAATGTCGTCACCCATATAGGCAATTTGCTGATCGGTGAGTTGGTAATCGGTTTTGATTTGTTGGTAGCGCTCGAGTTTGTTTTTAGACGCTAAATAGACGTCATGGACACCCAAACCCATGAGCCTTTTTTTGACCTCTGGTGAAGAACCACCTGTTATACAAAAGATGCGATAGCCCATCTTGACAGCATACTGAACTGCATAGCCATCTTTGGAATTGAGCGCGCGAACGATTTCGTCGTTGATGAGGTAAACTTTTCCGTCCGTGAAGACGCCGTCTACATCAAAAATAAAAGTATCGATGTGATTGAGGCGTTGTTTGTAGCTAAGCATTTTTGAAAAGGTCTTGGATGCGTTGGGTCAGGCAATTGTATACAACGAGCTGCTCGGGGTTTAATTGGGCCCGATGGCGGTCTAGGGTGTTGTGGTCATGGCGCAAGGCTGGCCCGGTTTGTGCGTTTTCTGGGCCCAATAAAATGGCTTTGGCAATGGTTTCATTAAGCAATGGATACATTGGCGTCATGTCTAGCTGGGCATCTTGTAAGATTTTACTTGCCTCTAAAAGCATGAGATTTACAAAATTATTGACAAAAACACCTGCTAAATGGTATTGCGCGCGTTGGGCAGAGCCACAATTTTGGAATTGCGCGCCGAGCGCTTGCAAAAAGTCGGTGATGCGTTGGCGTACGAGGTCGTTTTTGCCTTCAATCATAAAAGGAATATCCGAGGCGAGGAGCTCACGGCCTTTTGAAATGGACTGATAAGGATAGCAGACGCCAAGTTGGGCGTGTTCAAAAAGCTTGATACTTGGGCTTCCGGCGGTGTAGGCGGCAATTTGTTGAGGCGCAAGCGAACCAATGATTTGGGGCAAGGCATCATCCGATACACAGAGCAGTAAAAGATCGGGCTTTAAGTGATGGAGTTCGGAAAAAACAGAACAGCTGTACTTTTTAGCCAACTCATGAGCTCTGTCGAGGTCACGGGCATAAATACCAGAAATTGGAATGCCTGCAGCATGAGCCATGCGCAATAGCATTTGTGCTACTTTACCGGAACCGACTATGCCAATGGAAGGAATATGCATTTATTGACCGTGACACTGTTTGTATTTCTTACCGCTTCCGCAAGGACAAGGGTCATTGCGGTTAATCTTTTGCTCAGCGACAACCGGTTGTTTTTTTTCTCGCTCTGGCGCGTTGGGCATTGAATTGGCAATGGCCTGTTGATTCGGCGTTGGCAAACTGTTGGTTTGTGCTTTGGCGTAGTTGTTTTGGTGGTCTTCTTGGTTGGTACTCTGTATTTGTTGCTCTACCGGAATATCCATGCGCATCAGTAAGTCGAGGGCTTCTTCGTTGAGGCGATTGAGCATGCTGCGGAAAAGCTCATAGGATTCTAGTTTGTAAATAACCAAGGGATCTTTTTGCTCGTATTGGGCGTTGCGCACTGCCGAGCGGAGGTCATCCATTTCGCGGAGGTGTTCTTTCCATTCGTCATCGATTTTACTCAAAAGCACATTGCGCTCGAAGTACTTGGAAATGGCGCGTCCTTCGGTTTGGTAAGCTTCTTCTAAATTGACAATGAGTTGCATTTGGCGACGGCCGTCAGTGAGCGGAAAAACAATGTTTTTATATTGTGCAGACATGGTCTCGAATACATGCTTCACTTGAGGATAGGCCATGCGCGCAATTTTTTCACACTTGCGGTCATAGGATTCGCGCAGCGCAGCATAGACGCGGTTGGTGAGTTCTACGGCGCTTAATTGCTGGTATTCTGCTTCACTGACCGGTGTTTCGATACCTATGAGGCGCAAAAGCTCCATTTCAAATTCTTGATAAGGTGCTTTGCTGTAAGTTGCTATGGTGTTTTCACAGTGGTCATAGAACATGTTGTCGATATCGATATCGAGGCGATCGCCATAGAGAGCGTTGCGGCGCTTGCGGTAGATGGCCTTTCGCTGTGCGTTCATAACGTCGTCGTATTCGAGCAAATTCTTGCGCATCCCAAAGTTGTTTTCTTCTACTTTTTTCTGTGCGCGCTCGATGGATTTGGAAACCATATTGGCAGAAATAACCTCGCCTTCTTTGAGGCCCATGCGGTCCATGATGGCGGCTATACGTTCAGAGCCAAATTTGCGCATGAGGTCGTCTTCTAAAGAGACAAAGAAACGCGAAGACCCCGGGTCACCTTGACGACCAGAACGCCCGCGCAGCTGGCGGTCAACGCGACGGGAGTCGTGGCGTTCGGTTCCAATAATTGCCAAACCGCCCGATTCTTTCACGCCTTCGCCCAATTTGATGTCGGTACCGCGACCGGCCATGTTCGTGGCTATGGTAACGGTGCCAGCCAAACCGGCATTGGCCACAATTTCGGCTTCTTTTTGGTGGTATTTTGCGTTGAGTACTTGGTGCGGAATTTTCTTCATTTGAAGCATGCGCGAGAGTAACTCAGAGATTTCGACGGTAGTAGTACCCACCAATACTGGACGGCCTTTGGCGACTAAATCTTCGATTTCTAGAATAATGGCGTTGTATTTTTCACGGGCTGTTTTATAGACGAAGTCGTCTTGGTCTTTACGCGAAGTAGGGCGGTTGGTCGGGACCACCACGACGTCAAGTTTGTAGATGTCCCAGAATTCGCGGGCTTCGGTTTCTGCCGTACCGGTCATGCCCGCCAATTTGTGGTACATGCGGAAATAATTCTGTAAAGTGATGGAGGCGTAAGTTTGGGTCGCTGCTTCTACCGTTACATTTTCTTTGGCTTCAATGGCTTGGTGCAGGCCGTCTGAATAACGACGACCTTCCATGATACGACCGGTAGATTCATCGACGATTTTGACTTTGCCATCCATAATGACGTATTCCACTTCTTTCTCGAAGAGGGTATAGGCACGCAGCAATTGGCTTACGGAGTGAATGCGCTCTGATTTGATGGAATATTCCCTCACCAAAGCGTCTTTGCGTTCCAAATAAGCTTCTTTGGCAAGGGCTTCTTTTTGCAGTTTGGCAATCTCAGCGCCGATGTCCGGCATCACAAAGAAATCGCGGTCGTCTTTGCCCGAAACCAAATCAATACCTTTATCGGTGAGCTCGATGGAATTGTTTTTTTCGTCGATTACAAAGAAAAGCTCAGCGTCTATCTTCTTCATGTTTTTGCCTTGTTCGGCCATGTAGAAGTTTTCGGTTTTTTGGAGGTGAACTTTAATGCCGGGCTCAGATAAGAATTTGATGAGTGCACGGTTTTTAGGTAGACCGCGGTGGGCGCGTAAAAGCGCAATGCCACCTTCCTCGAGCAAACGCTTTTGTTCGTTTTTATCGGGGTTGGGTTCGTTGATAACGCTTAGCATTTTTTTGGCGTCGTTAAGACACTGCTGTACGAATGTTTTCTGGGCTTCTACAACGCGTTCGATGCGCGGCTTGAGTTCGTGGAATTCGTGTTCGTCGCCTTTTGGCGTAGGACCTGCAATAATGAGCGGTGTACGGGCGTCGTCAATAAGGACGGAATCGACCTCATCGACAATAGCGAAGTGGTGTTTGCGCTGCACAATGTCGTCGACGTGACCAGCCATGTTGTCGCGGAGGTAGTCAAAACCGAATTCGTTGTTGGTTCCGAAAGTGATGTCGGCCAAATAGGCTTGGCGGCGGCGCTGAGAGTTGGGTTGGTGCTTGTCGATGCAGTCTACGCGCAAGCCATGGAATTCGTAGAGCGGCCCCATCCATTCGGCATCTCGTTTGGCAAGGTAGTCGTTGACCGTAACGACGTGAACACCTTTGCCCGAGAGTGCATTGAGGTAAACAGGAAGGGTTGCTACTAAGGTTTTTCCTTCACCGGTTTGCATTTCGGCGATGTTGCCGCGGTGTAGAGCGGCACCTCCCATGAGCTGAACATCGTAATGAACCATTGCCCATTTGATTAGGTTGCCAGCGGCGGTCCATTCGGAATGCCAGATGGCGCGGTCTCCTTCAATTGAGATGCCGTCTCTGGCTGCGGCGAGTTCGCGGTCAAAATCGGTGGCGCTTACGCTCAGTTGGCCATTTTCGGCCCAACGGCGGGCGGTTTCTTTCACTACGGCAAAAGCTTCTGGCAAAATAAGGAGCAATTCTTCTTCGATGCGCTCATCGATGGTTTGCACCATTTGATCAATTTGGTCGTAGAGTTTTTCTTTTTCTTCGAAAGGCGTACTGAGGTCAGCGGCTTGGGTTTGAAGTGCAGTAAGTTCTTCTTCGAGAGCGGCTACACTTTGGCTCACTTGGGCTTGAAAACCGCGTGTTTTTTCGCGGAGTTGGTCGTCTGAGAGGTTTTGGATAGTTTGCCATGCGGCATTGGCTTTTTCAACGAAAGGCCAGTATTCTTTACGGTCTTTTGCGGTCTTGTCTCCGAAAATGGATTTGAGTAGATCTCCGATCATGAGTGTGTTCAATTTAGCGAACTTCAAAATTAATGAATTCTATGGATTTTTAGCCCAAATAATTTGCTATTTCAGCTATCTTTGTGGCATGCATGAATTAATTGTAATCCTCGATTTTGGTTCTCAATATACCCAACTGATTGCCAGAAGAATCCGCGAACTGAACGTTTATTGTGAAATCCATCCTTGGAACAAAATCCCTGAGCTTGGAAGCAACGTCAAAGGCGTTATTTTATCGGGCAGTCCATTTTCGGTCCGTGACCCACAGGCGCCGCGCCCAGACCTCTTTGCCATTAAAGGCAAGTTGCCGCTTTTGGGTGTTTGTTTTGGTGCACAATATTTGTCTCATCATTTTGGCGGCGAAGTTTTGCCGTCCAACACCCGTGAATACGGCAGGGCACACCTGAATTTTGTCGACAACACCAATATCCTCACCAAAGGCCTCACCCAAGGTTCTCAAGTTTGGATGTCGCACGGCGATACCATCAAAAAAATACCTGCTAATTATCAAATTATTTGTTCTACCCAAGACGTTGAAGTAGCCGGATACGCCATTGAGGGCGAGCAAACCTTTGGCATTCAATTTCACCCAGAAGTATATCACTCTACGGAGGGCAAAACCTTACTTCAAAACTTCATTGTCGACGTCTGTCATTGCGCCTGTGACTGGACGCCCGATTCATTTATCGAAGAAACCACCGCGCGCTTACAAGCCCAATTAGGTCAGGATAAAGTCATACTCGGCTTGTCTGGCGGCGTTGATTCTTCGGTTGCAGCTGTGCTTTTGCACAAAGCAATTGGCTCAAATCTTCATTGTATTTTTGTCGACAACGGTTTGTTGCGTAAAAACGAATACCAAGATGTATTGGCCTCTTACCAAGGCATGGGCTTAAACGTAAAAGGTGTCGACGCCTCACAACGTTTTTACGATGCACTTTCTGGCCTCACTGATCCTGAACTTAAAAGAAAAGCAATTGGAAAAGTATTCGTCGATGTGTTTGACGAAGAATCCAAATTAGTCGAGAACGCCAAATGGCTGGGGCAAGGCACCATTTACCCAGATGTCATCGAGTCGGTTTCGGCTACCGGAGGCCCTTCTCAGACCATTAAATCACACCACAACGTTGGCGGTTTGCCCGACTACATGAAACTTCAGGTTGTCGAACCCCTTCGGCTTTTATTTAAAGACGAAGTGCGTCGTATTGGTCGTTCATTGCAAATCGATGCGCGCATTTTAGGCCGTCATCCTTTTCCTGGTCCCGGTCTTGGTATCCGTATTTTAGGTGAAGTCAGCCCCGAGAAAGTGCGCATTTTACAAGAAGTCGATGCAATTTTCATTAATGGTCTCAAAGAAGACGGTCTTTACGACAGCGTTTGGCAAGCGGGTGCCATTTTCTTGCCCATCCAATCAGTTGGCGTCATGGGCGACGAACGCACCTACGAAAATGCGGTTGCACTAAGGGCAGTGAGCTCCACCGACGGCATGACCGCCGATTGGGTGCATTTACCCTATGAATTTTTGGCTAAAATATCGAACCGCATCATCAATCAGGTGCGCGGTATCAATCGGGTCACCTACGACATCAGTTCAAAGCCACCCGCCACAATCGAATGGGAATAAAATGAAACACGCGCTGCTCTTTTGCTTGGTCTGCTGTGGTTTTTTAAAAGCCATAGCTCAGAGTGTGCCAATCATTGAGCAAAACGGCGCCAAATTCTACCAATACACCATCCAAGAAGGGCAAACGCTCAATGCGCTTCAAGAACTGTTTTCGACAGATATTGATCAATTGTTGCAGCTCAACCCTGGCCTCGAAAGAGGCGTCATTGCCGGCGAGCAGCTGCTCATTCCTGTTAAGCGCGGAACCATCAACCACAAAGTTCAAGCACAACAAACGCTATCCGCAATTTCGCGCCTATATGAAACTCCCCTCGATTCACTTTATCTCTGGAATCCGAGCGCTAAAGCTGGTCTGAAAGTAGGTCAAATTGTGCGCATTCAAAATATCGTTTTACCTTTTGATTTGGCCCAGCCCCTTCAAATACCGGTTCCAGCGGTTGTCAACGCGCCCAAACTCACAGATTCCATCGTAAAGCATACTGTTCTAGAAAAAGAAAACCTCTACGCCATTTCAAAGCGATATATGGTTTCGGTTGATACTTTAATGGCAATCAATCACTTAAGTAGTTCAAGAGTCAGTCCTGGTCAACAAATTTTGGTTCCCGTAAAGCAAGCCCCCAAGCCCCCTGTAGCCGCACCAAAAATTCCTGCACCAATACCCCCACAAATCACCAAATTTATTTTTCCTGTTCAGACCAAAGAAAGCTATAACATTGCTGTTTTTCTACCTTTTCAACTAGACTCTGCAGCTGCCAATAACCGTTTTATCTCAAGCGCTGCACTCGATTACTATATGGGCCTCAAATTGGCACTAGACACCCTTAAACAGCGCGGGCTTCAAGCAAAAGTATTTGTCTACGACGACAACTCCCTCAAACCTAGCCTCGACCAAATCTTGCAAAGTCCGGAGCTCAAAACAATAGACCTGATTTTTTCACCTCTGCAAGAGAAACAAGCACGCACCGTAGCTTCTTTTGCGCTGCAACAACATATTCCGGTTGTTTTTCCGGTCCAAATGCCTGCGTCAATTGTCCAGATGGCTCCTAATTTTATAGCTTACACAACACCTGACCAAGTTCTCGTAGAAAATTTAGCCAAGCACATCCATCAATATTATCAAGGTCATACAGTCATCCTTATCAACAGTCCGCTAGAGCCTGATGAACGCCTTGAGCAACAATTTAAAACCGCATTTAGTGCTGTTTCTACCGCGCAGTCCAAACTTAAACTTCAAGAAGCTACCTGGACAACTTACAATAAATTCAAAACCATTGGTGCTCCTCAATTGGTCGTGAGTTTCAGTTCAAATCGGGCCAAGGTGGCTGCACTGCTCAAAGCTGCTGTTGCCGACAGTATGCTGCTCGTTGCAGGACATAAAGATTGGCTCGATTACAAAGAACTCGATGCCCCTGAGATCCGAAATCAACCATTTTTAGTTGCCTTGCCGAGTTATTTCAATTACCACGATCCGCAAATCATCACTTTTCACAAAACCTACCGCAAACGCTACAGCGCAGACCTCAGCAAAATGGCGTGTCTGGGCTACGACCTCACCTTAAATGTGGGCATGCACTTACTTGGCAACACGCAGCTGCAAAAAGGATTAATCAGCAATTTGCAACTCAAAACCAGCGCCAATTCCCTCTTCATTGAAAATAATGCCGGGGTTGTTGTATGGTATCAAAATGCCCAATTGTTAGTTCCCCAACATGAATAAAAATACCATTGCAGAGCGCTACCGTGCGCTTCAACTCCACATTTGTGCTGCGCTCGAAAAACTTGACGGTCAGGCAAAATTTACCGAAGATACCTGGGAGCGTCAAGAGGGTGGCGGTGGCCACACCAGCACGCTTGTAGGTGGGGCCGTACTCGAAAAGGCAGGCGTTGCGTTTAGTGCCGTTCACGGCCCGGTTACCGACGCCATGAAAAAACAACTTGGTCACGAAGGAGAGGCTTTTTTTGCCACTGGTGTTTCAATTGTATTGCATCCAAAGCACCCGCGTCACCCAATCATGCACATGAACGTGCGCTACTTTGAACTCGAGGACCAAACGTATTGGTTTGGCGGCGGTATTGACCTCACCCCACATTATGTCAATCCAGATAAAGCTATTTCTTTTCATCAGTCATTAAAAGCGGTTTCTGATCGTTACAGCACTGAATTCTATCCAAAATTTAAAGAATGGGCAGACCGCTATTTCTTCTTACCCCACCGCGGAGAATCGAGAGGGGTAGGCGGTATCTTTTTTGACCAACTCGATGAAAGCTGTGGTCTCAACAAGGAGCAGCTTTTTACTTATTGCATAGATTTGGGTGAGTTGTTCCCTGTTGTTTACAACCAGCAAATTGAAGGGCAGCGCCTCAATGCACCTACAAAAGCCGAACAAGATTGGCAGGCCCTAAGACGCGGTCGTTATGTCGAGTTTAATTTACTGCATGACCGCGGCACCAAATTCGGTATTTATTCTGGTGGGCGCACAGAATCGATTTTGATGAGTATGCCACCAATGGCCAATTGGGCCTATAACCATGAGCCCGAAGAAGGTTCTGAAGAACAAAAAACCCTGAGTTTCCTCAGGGCTATTCACGATTTTTGTTAAGCTATTACTGTTTGGTAAGTGTCAGGTAATCGGTATCGCCACCACCGCCAGAAACATCGACTAACTTGATTTGGGTCTCGGTATACGAAATGATATCCCAGTCGTCTGAGAATTCGTCGAGTACGTTGTTTTGATTGAAATTGATATTGAAGTCGAGGTCATCGAGGTTGTCTTCATCACTGCTGTTTGAATCCGTAATGGACCAACTACCAACATAAGGGTTTGAATTACTGCTCAGTAAATCGGTTGCATTGAGGGTGCCGTCTGCTAAAAACACAAACCGATAGGTGGTATAATCAATCGTTTCGTCGTCGCCGTCGTCAATATAGCTGGATACAATCCAAGTTCCGTCGGTAGTGATTTTAGTAATTTGCTTTTGATTACTTTGCCATTTGCTGCAGCTTGTAATCATTACCAGCAAACTAACGGATAGAAATATTGTTTTCATAACTTCTTTTTAAATTCTTGCCTTTAAGTCGCAAAAGTAGGACCAAAAGTTATCGGGTTTAGGTAGTTGGTATTAAATTTAATTTAAATTAGTGCTCAACTACTCCGCAATATAAATGCGGAATAACTATATTTGAGCATGCTTCAGCTCACTGCACAAAGCCAACGCCTGCAACTCATCCTCGATTTTCTCAAGGAGCAAGCCTTTATGCGCGCATCTTTTATGCAAATCCAAACACACTTAGAAACCGTTTTGCCAGGTGTGGGCTTAAAACCCATCTCCAGGCGCTCATTGGAGGCAGATCTACAAGTCTTAAGAGAAGAGGGTAAAGACCGTTTACTTCATGTGCGCGTCTCCAAAAAACATTATTACCAGCTCATTCCGGCTCCTAATGCGCTTATTTCCGAGGCTTTACAAACCAATATACTCGGTCAGATAGCGCGGCAGCTTGGTGCCAAAAGCACTGATGACAGCACCCAATTTCAGGATAAACTTGTTTTCAGTTTTTCGGCACTCAATGACGACGGCCGTTCTTACGAGTTGGCAGCTACCTGCCTGCAGGCCATTGAGCAGCAGTATTTGTTGCAGTTTTTATACCGTGCCGCATTTGGTACTTATAAGTCAAAATTGCAGGTTGTTGCGCCTTTACAAGTTCGTTTTTACGAAGGGCGTTATTACTTGGTAGCCTCAGTTTGGTCAGAAAAAAATAGCGCTCCCAAACAATCCATCAAAGTATTTGCTTTTGATTTAATCGAGAATTTTGTTGTGGTCCCGGCTTTGGCTGAAAAAGAAGACGGAACTGAAGGTGAGTTGCTGCATTTCTCTTGGCAGCAATTGGCCCAAGCCGTTGAGCTCAAAACTTATTTTAGACATTGTCTTGGTATTGCACGTTTCAAAGACAGTATTCCGGAGGTCATTCGGCTTAAGTTTACCGATTGGGCAATTGCGTACGTCAAGTCCAGGCGCTTACATCCGTCGCAGCGCATCGTGGTAGACAACCCCAATTATATTGTTGTTGAATTATACATTTACCGCACTTATGAGCTCTCTATGTTGTTGTCTCGTTTCCGAGACTTTGGTACAGAGGTTCGTTAGATTTTAAAAGCCGCTCATGGTGGCGTAGGCTTTTTTGTAGCGGCGCTTTTTGAGGGTGTAAGGAAGGTTGCGTACGGCTCTGCGGCAAACTTGGCGCTGCATGTTTTCTTTGATAGAACCCATTTGGCCTTGGTTGACTTGTCCGGTGTGCCAAATTTGCTGACCCGATTTGGCATCGTATAAGCTGAGGTCTAGGTTGACTATATTTGTGATGATCATCATGTTGGAATTCATAGAATTGAACGCCATAGCCGTGGCTTCGTTGATGGGCTCTCTCACTTGGATACTGCCGTAGATAATGGCGTCTACTTTTAAGAGGCTACAGAGGTCATTGTTGGTGATGTGGGTTGCCGGATATCCAGCGCCAAATAGGATTGCGTTGACTTCGTCTGGAGACATTAGTTCTGCGTGTAAGGCGCCGCTGCGGCTGTAATATTCGAGTTGTCTGAAGAGGCGTTGTTGGGTTTCTTCGCTTTTGATGCGGCAGAGTTCGTTGTATTTGTCTTGATTCATCCATATCTTACGCTCTATGGTAGCCGAAATGGGCATAATGGCAATACGGTTGTGATTTTGTGTCAGCTCTACTACATTTTGTGCTTCTTGGACAGAAACACACGAAACGAGTAAATAAGTCGAAATGAAAAGTAAAAATAGTTTTTTCATGATAAGTTATTTTTTCGGTCTTGCATACGAAAATCGTTCCAAAAGTTGTGGAAGCGCATAGCCATCGAGGCCATTAATGGCAACAACATTTCCTTTATCGAGCTGCAGCCAGTTGTCGGGGCCCAGCAATTCTTCTTCATAGAACAAAGCTTCTATGCTGGCAATCACGTGAATACAGCCGTTTTCTTCAATGAGGTATTCGTTGACGTACTTGCATAGCAATTTGATGGGGCTTCCCTTTACAAAAGGCACCGGGCAGCCACCATGATAAACGGGTTCGAGGTCTGTCATTTCAAACTCACTAACATCTTCCGGGTAGTTGGCAGAGGTGTGGTGGGCATCGGCTATTTGGTCGGTAGTGATGTGGTTGACAGAAAAGTAACCGTATTCTTTGATGTTTTTGTAAGTGTGTCGCGGCACGGTGGTTGGGCGCAAAATAAAGCCAATGAGCGCGGGGTCACTACCTAAATGTGTGATACTCGAGAATACCGCCACATTGGTTTTACCTTCGTTGGAGAGTGTGGCAATGAGGTTTGCAGATTTATAACCGGTGCAACTGTTGATGAGGTTGAGGCGCTCAATGCGGCCCATTTTTTCGATTTCGGAGCGGTCTATTCGGATCAATGACATAAGGATTGTTTGCCTTTACAACAAGCGCAAACTAGAATGGTTTGAAATTAGGGATCAAAAAGAAAAGCCCCAATTGAATACTCCAAAGCCGGTCTAGTTGGTAGTCGATGAGGGTTTGTTTTTGGTATTTGGCGCAAAGTTGCAGCGCAAAATCTCTTGAAAAAAAGTAAGTAGGGCTGAGGCCTACCTGAAAATGGATCATGTCGTCGCCGCGCAGCAAGAATTTGTCTTGCAGGAGTGGGTTGCGCAAGTGCGTAAGGCCGATACCAACAGAACCGTAAAGATAAAATGGTGAACGCATGTTGCGGGTAATGCGCAGGAGGTCTTGGCTAACGGTGAGGTTGCCGTAGAGCAATTTGGAGTCTGAGAGTGTGACACCCCCAAAGTCCAGACCATAGCCATGGTTTTGATCCGATTTGTAAAGGCCGAGCGCGTAGCTCGCAGCGGTTTGTTCTAAACCTATTACAACACCCCCCTGAATTTGGCCAAACCAAGCGTCCCAGCTGCGGGCAAATGCTTGGGCATAGTTTTGTTGTGTCAAGCAGAAAAGAAAGAAGACAACCAAAGTCCATTTCATACCTTAAAGGTAGAAAATGTGCTCGAGATATGTATTAATTTGTTGCTATCATTTCTTGAACATAAAAAACTTACGTTCATCTGCACTACTTTAGTGGAAAATTTGTCACGATGATTTTATACGCTGCTATCGCTTATTCCCTTCTTCTACTTCTTTTTTTGTTTGTTATCAATAACAAGCTTAATGCCCTATCCAGCAACAATAACGAACAGCTCGTTAAAGAAATGCTGGGTGCGCAGTTCAAAGATAACCGCGAAGAATTGGCCACAGCCCTGCGCCAGAACCGCGAAGAGCTCACCGCTGGCCTCGACCGCCTGACGCTCAAACTAGAAGAAAAACTAACCCTAATTTCCGAAGGCCTCAACAAAAACGCCAAAGACAACCGCGACGAACTCACCTTGGCGCTCAAGAACTTCTCCGAAACCATGTCCACGAAGCAAGGCGAGCTTATGAAATCTACCGAAGAAAAGCTCGAGAAAATGCGCGAAACCGTCGACGAAAAACTCCATAAAACGCTAGAAGAACGCCTAGGCCAGTCTTTTAAGTTGGTTTCTGAGCGCCTAGAAGCCGTTCAAAAGGGCCTCGGTGAAATGCAAAACCTCGCCAGCGGCGTTGGCGACCTTAAAAAAGTACTCAGTAACGTCAAAACCCGCGGCGTGCTCGGAGAAATTCAGCTGGGTAATATCCTCGAACAAATCATGGCCCCAGAGCAATACGCTGCCAATGTTAAGACCAAAAAAGGTTCCAATGACCACGTCGAGTTCGCCATCAAATTACCTGGCAAAGACGACCTCGGCCAAGAAGTGTATTTGCCGATAGACGCCAAGTTTCCGCAAGAAGATTACGTGCGCCTGCAAACCGCCTACGACGCCGCCGATATTGCCGGAATAGACGCCGCCAACAAAGCGCTGGCTGCAAGCATTAAGAAATTCGCCAAAGACATCCGTGACAAATACATCGACCCACCACACACCACCGATTTTGGCATCATGTTCTTACCCATCGAGGGCTTGTTTGCAGAGGTAGTGCGCCAACCAGAATTGGTGGCCACTTTGCAACGCGACTACAAAATCATTGTAACGGGCCCCACCACATTGGCCGCCATGCTCAATAGCCTCCAAATGGGTTTCAAGACCTTGGCTATTCAAAAGCGCAGCAGCGAAGTTTGGCAAATTTTAGGCGCGGTCAAGACCGAATTCACCAAATTTGGTGTTGTTCTGGATAAAGCCCGAAAAAAAATTGGTGAAGCCGACTCCGAACTCGAAAAATTGGTCACCACCCGCACCAATCAATTGATGTCTAAGTTGCGCAAAGTCGAAGAGTTACCTGCCGCCGAAAGCAGTAAGTTGCTCGACGACGCCGCAGCGCCTTTGGATATATTGGATGAGGACGCCGACGACTTATAGTCAGCGACGCAAGCTCAATTTGCTCATCTGCTCTATGCATTTTCTTATATTTGACTCAAACCCTATCCTATGAAGCCTAGTTTCATCCTTTTCTTGTTTGCTTTTTCACTCAGCACGGCCACTTTTGGTCAATCCAAAGAAGCCCTCAATTTAGAAATAAGCAACCTCAAAGCACAGGTCCAAACCCTCGACCAAAAGAACCAAGAGTTGATCGTCAAGACGGCCACACTCCAAAAAGACATCGAATTTCTTCAGCGCCAAATCGACGAGCTCAAAGCCCAACGAATAGCCAGCCCTGTGCCTCCAGCGGCAAACGCTCCGTTACCACCAGGCTACCCATCTGCTCCTAGTACCCAACAAGCACCACCACCACCACCGGCCGCTGTCAAGACAACTGGCCAATACGGCCGCTGCCGTGCCACCACGCAGAAAGGCACGCAATGCTCTCGCAATGCCAAATCAAATGGGTATTGCTACCAGCATGGTGGGGTTTAGGGGGATTTTTTGCGCGCAGACAGCTCCTCCAACTCATACTGCGTCAAAGCCGTGCCGCCACACATTTCACCTTTGGGTGTTCCTTTTTCCCAGAGCTCTAGGTCAAAGTAGCGTTGTTTGTAATATTTAGTGTAGGTCATATTAATGCACATTGGAATGCCAGAACCGGTCCATTCGTCTTCGGGGTATTGCAGCTCAACTTGTGCCTTAACGTAGGTCTCAAACGCTTTTTGCGACGCCTCTAGGTTTTTAAAGAATAACACCTTGAGCCTCGACTCGTACCAATCTGCTTTGTCATAAATGGATCTTATTGTTGCCAAGCGCTTATTCATTTTTCCCTTCCAATATTGCGTCTCTTCGTAGGACTTCATGTTGATGGTGGCTTGGTCATCATGCTCACCAATTGTGAATTTTGGTGCGCGCTCTTCTTCTAAAGTGCGTTCATCTTTAGGAGCCGGAATCACTTCCGGACATTTTTTGGGTGGGGTAGTGCAGGCGGTGGTTAGTAGTAGGGCAGATAAAAAGAAAGTATGGCGCATGAATTAAAAAATAGGTGTTTTGGTTGTTTCTTTTGGTTTTTTAGCAGGAAGAAAGTTAGGACTTATGGTTGGATTACTGATGAGGATTTTTTTTCTTTTTTCTTGCGGATTTTCTTGGCGTTTTTCCATGGCTCGAACCAAGGCAATAGTGTCTTTGGTATTGACAAACCAACTGGATAATAGAAAGGTTTGCTCGCCTTTTTCAATCTTTGCAGGCACGTAGTGTGGGGGCTTGCATTTGTCGCAAACACAAACAAGATGTGCAGATGGTATCGAAATTCCGATGTCTAGCATGGGCTGGCAAGGACCTTCAATGATATCATTTACCGTAAAGTGGTCACCTGCTTTGATGATAGTTTGCCGACTTTTAGGCTTGCCTGAATCATCATACGTGAATCGCACAATGTCGTAAATTGCCTTCGCGGTATCACCTTTTGTCCATTCCATTGCTTAGTCTTTAAAGGTGACCAACTCTCTATTGAGTACTATTTTGTGCGTTTCGCTAATGGATTGGATGGCGTAATTGGTCCAAAGGTCGGGGATGGCCATTCGGAATTTATTGCGAATTCTTGAAAATACTACGTCCATGTCGCCTTCTGTGATATCGACTAAACGTTGGATGTTTTTGTTAATTTGATCGTTAGATGTAGCACTACTGATCATGGCATAATACGAGCGGAGTTCTGGTACGTGATCTACTAAATAGCTGCGTTTTATGCCTTCCGGATGATTCAAGTAAAGAAGAAAGATGGATTTTTCTTTGGGGTTGAGGTTGACTTGGAGGTCTCCCAGGTCGGTTAAGAAAATGTCTTTGCGGTATCCTCTTATTTCAAGTTTACTTGGCTCCATTAATAAAACAGAACGCTGCCTAAACAGCAAGTTCTCTCTGATGCCATCCATTGTGGCAAAGATTTGCTTGAGGTAGGTCTTTTTGAGGTCACGCTGGCTAATATGTGTAGTGCAACTCGGGCAAATATCAGCCGTACGCATTTTAAGTACAATTTGTTTTTTGTCTTCGCAGAAATCCATCATGCAACCGCGTGGTGAGTAGTGTACGTGCTTCATAATTTCCAATTGGTTGTTGAACATCAGGCTGCGCATGAGCCACACAACAATTTCATAGGCAATGGGGAAACGCGCATCTGCATTGTTTTCAAAAAAGAGGTCCCAATCTGCAGTATGAATAAAATAGTTGCGCATAGAAGCATCTACACAGCCAAACCAATTTTTGTCGTTGGCTTTTTCGGTTAAAAGAATCACATGGTCTTCGTCCGGGATGTTGGTCAACATTCTGAAATCTGTACACACTTTAAAGAGCTGGTTCCAGGTCCAAGTGCGCTGTGTGAGTGGAAAACTTCGGTCCAAAGTTTTTTCCATAATCGAAAACACTACGTGCGCATCTTTTTTTGTGAAATCATTTAAGGTGTCAAATGTGCGTTCTTGATCAGACTCTGGTAAGACAATAGGCACAGAAGGCACAAACTCAATTGGGCCACGTTGCAGTTTCAACAAATTGACTACGTTGTTGAAGTCTTCCATAGGGAAACCTTCGGAGCGGATGAGATGTACCTTCATGTGCTTTTGTTTTGTTTATCTATTGTTTTCGTTGTCTCGTCGGTCTTTTTTCTCAAAGATGTCAAATAAATTGTGCTTCATGTTACCGGACGCTTTTTCTTTGGCGTAAACACGGATAGAAGAACTGACGTCGTGCATCATGTCGTCATAATTAGACTTGTTAAAATTCATGACGTTTTCCTTTCTGATATTCAACATATGTGAGGTATGGATGGCATCAAAATCTGCACCAAGAAAACTAAATGTCCATTTTCTGGTGTCATCTAAGTTCTTGATTAACTGCGCAATGTCATGATAGGTATACATTCTTGAGCAATTTTCGTGTCCGTCAGTGATAATGACAAGCACTACTGACATTTTGTCTTCAGTAATGTCTTTTCCGAATTTCTCCTTGATGCTAAAGATACTTTTGCCGATAGCGTCCAGCAGGGCTGTTGCGCCGTCCGGCCGATAAGTTTCAATATTCAAGGCACGCAACTTTTCTACGTCTGCATAGCGAAATACATCATTGATTTCGTCATTGAATAAGGTCAAGGAACACAGGTAATTTTCATCTGGGTGCTCTGTCTTGAGTTCTTGAATGGTTTTCAATTGCGTGTTGAAACCTGCAATGGTTGCTTTTTCCGAGCCTGCCATAGAACCACTTTGATCAATCACAAAATGGTAAAGTGTTGTTTTGTTTTTCATACGATTTGTTTTTAAAAGTTACACTGCAAAGGTTGCTGATCATTTTGGCGTACATGGCTTCTTTGCAAGCTTGCAAGCAGCAATAGATAAATAGGAATACCCTGAACTTTGTACCAAGAATCGCAAATGTTTCACTTAAACCCTTTAGCCCATGAACAAGCGCAGTAAAAAAATCCGTACGTTTTACACCGACCAACAGGTGTGTTTTGACAACATTCAAAGTGCTTCATTTTCGAAGTCGCCATTGAAGCCTTATTTGCTCATGCAGCGCATCAAAGAAAAAAAGTGCAGTGCTTTATTTTTGAAAACAGACCAGTTCAAGCCTTTCGATAAGAATGACTTTCAATTGGCCCACACCCAACTTTATGTCGACAATTTTTATGAGGGGGTAGGCAATTACCGCTCGAATTCCTTGCCGTGGTCAAAAAATTTAGTGCACAGTGTGGGCTACACCAATGCCGCACTCTATGAAGCCAAAAAGTATGCACTGATGCATCCGCAAACCGTTTGTTTTGCACCGGTATCGGGAATGCACCATGCCCAGCCAGAGCGCGGTTCGGGTTTCTGTACTTTCTCAGGACAAGTTATATCAGCCGTAAAACTCTACCAAGAATTTGGTGTGAGCGGTGCCTATTTTGACCTCGATGGTCATTTTGGCAACAGCATCGAAGACAGCCGCAACTTTCAACCACTCATCAATAAAGCCATACCAAAGGGCTGCAACATCAACCCAAGCGGCTACAACGAGACCTACATTACCTCCTTCGAGCAAGGCCTTGCCCATGTTGGTAAACTTATTCTTGCGGGTAAAATTCATTATGTGGTATTTGCTCACGGTGCAGATTCTCACCAAGACGACGACATCGGTGGTGGCTGTGATACCAAACACTGGTTGCGCTGCGCCGAACTTTTTGCAACTTGGGTCAATGACATCTCAGAAAAAATTGGAAAACAGCTGCCAGTTACGCTCGCACTATTCGGTGGCTACCGATCAGACAATTACAACGCCGTACTCGACCTCCACATCAATTCCTTGCGCATTTGTTCCAAAATCATTTGCGGCAACATGCAAAATCACTTGCTACCAATACCAGCTAAACGCACGCAGCATATCGATTGGGATAATGAGGTAGCTTAACTAAGTATCTACTTCTCATCCTCCTCATCAAAGAAATAAAAGGCGCTTTTCCCAAAACTACCATCCGATTTAGATTGGGCATAGCGCATAAAGGTTTTGTCTACACTTTTTGACATTTTGCTATATTCTGCTTTGTCGTAGTTTCTGACGTTTTCTTTTCTGATGTTGAGCATCCTAGAAGTGTGTACAGCATCAAAATCGCAGCCAATGAAACTGAAGGTCCATTTGCCAGTTTCGTCGCGTTCTTTGATTTTTTTGGCAATGCTGTGGTAGTTGAAAAACTGCGAGGCGTTTTCGGCGCCATCTGTAATGATCACCATCACGACACTCATTTCGTCGTTTTGAATTTTTTGAGCGTATTCGCTTTCAATATAGTGAATGCCCTTGCCAATAGCATCGAGTAGGGCGGTCATGCCGCGTGGTTGGAATGCATTTTTGGGAAGCTCCTTGAGTTCACTGATGGGTGCTGGTTTTACCAACCATTGCACTTCGTCATCAAAAGTGAGTAACGATACCAAGAATTGCTGGTCAGGGTAGCTTTCTTGCAAGTTTTTTACCGCACTCAGGTGCTCGTTGTAGCCGCCTACAACCATTTGCTCCAAACCACGCATAGAGCCGCTGCGGTCAATGATGAATTGATAAAGTGTTGTGTTGTTGCTGCCGGTGTTGCCGGTCTTGTTTTTGTCAGTTGTTTCCATAAAGAAGTTTTTTAATTTGTGTACAAAGTTCTGTGACATAAGAGATGGTTTTTATTTTTTGCAAGGTTGCAAGTGGTTGATTAATAAGGGTCGTCGAAGTCGAAATCTTCAAAATCTTTGAATATATATTCTTCTATGCGTAATTGTTTTTCATCGAATTTTATGAAATAGGTTTTGCCATTTTCAAGTATTTCAAAGTCGGGGTTCGGCAGAGCGGCAACCCGAAATAAATGGGTAAGTAGCGCATTGCGTTCTAAGATGTTATTTGTGACAATGCGCCATGATATAAAGGGTAAATCTTCTATTCTCCAACCATTTGTAAATTCTATTCTAAACCTCCAGATATCGTATGGTTTTTCATTCAAATAGGCGCAGAGTTCATAGGTATTGTTGAATTTTTTGCGCAAGTTTCTCACAGGGTGCTGAGTGCTTTTTCTTTGCCTGATTCCATTGTTTACTTGATAGGATAAATTCAACGATTTGATTTCTAAATGACCAAAGTGCAGCAGCAGCCACATGTGATGCCTCGTATTTCCAGAGTCAATACGAACTGTGGATGCGTCGTCATGGAGTTTAAACCCGTCAATGAGCAGGTAATTATGCAGGGAATCAGAGAGAATGCTCATAATTATTGAATTCTTCAAAAAAATCGATGATGCGGTTATCGATGTAATAGCGCTTTTGGAGTTCGAGGTTTACGAATTGGGTTCTGAACAAACTACATTCATAGAGGTCAGTGAGTTGGAGTTCGTCCTCGACAAAGAGCAAGTTCATGTAGTTTTTGCTGTTGTTGCCAATGAAGAGGTAGCCGTTTTGCCCTTTTGAACAAGAGCCACCACAAGCGCCTTGGACTGCATTCAGGTAGGTATCGCCGGCGGCTTCGAATTTTTTCATGACGCGCGCTAGCTTCAAAATAAACTCATTGCGCTTCCAATCTTGGTAAGTGCGGTCTACATCGAGTAAATAATAGAGCGCATCGGTATTCATTTCTTGGATACACTTGCGCACCAACTGAGCGTTGGTGATTTGAATGTGCACTAGAGTTTCTTGCGTGTCTGACAGTTCAAGGGTGTTCTGTGTAAGTTGTTCTTGCATGTTATGTTGTTTTTGTTGTTAATTCTGATCGATATAGTGCTGTAGGCTACTCGTTACTTTCTTTGGAATGCGCAGCGAGGTAATTTTCCCTTTTTGAATGCGCAAGGCAAGCCGGATAACTTCTTCATGAAAACCGTCAATTGGGGGCAGACCAAATAAGGTGTGTTCTTCGGGGTAATCCATGATGTTATCGGGGGTAAGCGTAGGGTAGCGAAACTCTAAAGCCAGTTCACCTGGTGAGTGGTCATTGCTAAAACCATGTCCTGTAGCGTGTGCAAAGTCTTTATCTGGATGATTATTTGTATGCAACAAGGCATAAAGTTTCCCTTTGCCATAAGAAACACTTTGTTTGCCAAAGAAGGTCCCTTTTGGGGAGAGCAAAAAATCGATTCTTTTTAAATTTCGAGTCAAGAAGGCGAACTGAAAATCCATTAGGACATCTTCGTTTTTCTTGATTTCTTCTTGTGAAATTTGGAGTTGTTTGGCAAGCATAAAAAGCAGCAGTTTAAATTGGTTTGCTGCCCTTAGTCAAGAGTTGTGCCAAATCATAAAATCACGAAAAATGGACAAAAAACACTCAAAAAGCCATCAAAAATTGAAAAATATGGCAAAAAAAGACGAAAAATGGGAAAAACCAACTAAGATTGCAACACGCTGATCCCATACTTTTTCATCTTCGTCTTTAACGTGTTCACTACCCAACCAATGGCCTTGGAAGTTTGCGTGATGTTTCCGTTGTAGAGCTGCAATACTTTTAGGATGTGTTGTTTCTCGACGAAATCCATGTTCATGGGTTGGTTTTCTGGCGCTTGTTTGAGGCGTTTAGGCAAGACATCCAAGGTAATGCGCTCTTCATTGAACACGTACAACCTCGAAATGATATTCTCTAACTCGCGCACATTGCCAGGGTAGGTATAGTTGAGCATAATTTCCAAAGCGACTTTATCAAATACCAATTTCTTTGGGCGGTGCAACTCTTTCTTTTTAGCTGTCACAAAATGATCCATCAATTGTTTGAGGTCGGTTTTGCCTCTAGCGTGCAGGGTAGGGAGGTCGAGCTCCACTACACTTAGGCGGTAATATAAATCCCAGCGAAATTTGCCTTCTTCGCACAACTTGGGTAGGTTTTGGTTGGTGGCGGCAAGCACCCGCACATCTACTTTTTTGGCTTTTCCGCCCAGGGGCATGATTTCTTTTTCTTGCAAGACCCGCAGTAAACTCTGCTGCATGTAAGGCGAGATATCTCCAATTTCGTCTAAGAAAATAATCCCTTCATGGGCTTGTTCAAACAAACCAGTGGTGTCTTTGTCGGCACCTGTAAAAGCACCTTTTTTGTAGCCAAATAAACGACTTTCCAAGAGCGCATCTGAAAACGCCGAGCAGTTAATTGCAATATACGGCTTGTCTTTGCGGGCCGAGTTCTTATGAATAAACTTGGCCAAATTCTCTTTCCCTGTTCCGCTGGCTCCCAAAATAAGTACGCTAACCGCATCAACTTGCGCCACCTTCGCCGCACTATTATACACCTTCTCAATGGCTGGCGTTAGAAAATAGTTATCGCCGGTATTTCTTCGAACTTCTTCCTGATGATACATTGCCGTCACGGGCAACGCAGACTGCTCCAATTCAATTTTGATCAGTTCGGGCTTGTCTTTGTCTTTTTGCTTGCTAAACTTTGCCTCACGCGTCTGATACAACGTAGTTTGCAGCCCCAAATGCATATGACTCAAGTACCACACCAACTGCATAGAGCCCGTCCCAGGCGAAACAAAAATATCAATCTTATCATCCTTGA
>Ga0194122_10000359_pt1 | contig 70411 bp, 52 predicted proteins | sample TA2MahCa10mmetaG_FD_155487 | JGI IMG/M metagenome (GOLD analysis project Ga0194122, IMG submission 155487) | Freshwater microbial communities from Lake Tanganyika, Tanzania - TA2015021 Mahale Deep Cast 10m | ecosystem: Environmental > Aquatic > Freshwater > Lake | place: Tanzania: Lake... | reverse complement strand
CCACCATCTCACTTCGGCGTTGCCTGAAGTCTTTGGATCGGAATAAGGCACCGAGTATGGGAATGTCACCGAGCCCCGAGACCTTCTCGAGAGATTTACTCCCCTCCTCTGAGAGGAGCCCAGACAGCACCAAGGTCTCTCCCTCTCGAAGGTTCACCTGCGTCTCTGTCATCCGTGACAAGAAGCCTGGTAGGTCGCCTACTTTCAGGGCCGGGTCCACTGTCGAGAGTTCGGTCAAGACATTTGCAGAGATCACTCCCTTCTCTGTCACTCTTGGCTGAATCTCGAATCGGATCCCGTATGGCTTGAATTGAACCGACCCTTGGCCGAGCGAGGAGGTCACTGGGAGGGGAATCTCGCCGCCAGCGAGAAACTTTGCGGTCCCGCCACTTCGGGTCGAGAGCATTGGCTCAGCCAACACCACCGCATCACCCTCCTGTTCCATGAACTGAATGACGGACAGCAGAGTGGCTTGGAGTCCCATATAGGTGGCAAACGGCGCCACTCGCTCACCGACCTGGGCGGAATCCAGTCCGGGAAAGTTTGGCGAGATATTGGGGCTGCCATTGACGAGCGATCCATCGCTGGTCGGCCTAAACCGTGGGTTGGTCTTGAAGTCCCCGACAATGCCAACCATTGGGCCCGCCATCGACTTCTGCCACTGAACCCCAAGGTTTTCCATTGCGTTCTTTTTGATTTCAAGGAACCGGACCTCCATGGCAATCATTCTCTCGGTTCCATCGGACTTGGTGAGGTTCACCAATTTTGGGTGACGCTCAGACAATGAGCGAATCTTCTCGCCCTGCTCAGGGGTGTTTGGCACACCCGTCACCAATAGCTGGCCTCCGACGGAGTGAACCGATAGTCCCTGGTCGCCACCGAGGGCACGCTTAACATCGGCCTCAAGCCTGACAGCCTCGGATGAACTCACCGAGACACCAACTCGCCTGGGCTGAGAGGCATCAGACCAAACCAGCAGGCTGGTCTGCCCCTCCTTCTTGCCCGCCAGGAGCACACCACCGCCTTTCATCGGTTTGACACCGATCACCTGGCCATCGCCCACCACAACGCGACGAACGCCCGGAAGGGCCAGAAAAAGAGTCTCTCCAACGAGAACCTGCACCCGCTCGGCCTCTGGCGTTCGGGCTTCGAGATCAGAGGAGACCGCCTCGGGCAAGACCACACCGGGAACGCCGGCCAAGCCATCGCGAGCGATGACATCTCCATCGAGCAACACCAAGCCACAGGCAGCAAGGACCACAAAGTTGAAATGGCTTGACCCCATCATGATCCGGCCCCCGTCTCATGAATCATGACTTCGATCGCCTGGCCCCTTGCCATGCCACTTGTCTTGCTCCGCGAGACGGGCACGAGAGCCGATTGCATGGGCTCGGCTCGCATGGCCACCGCCAATCGTCCATTCGCACTTGCGCTCAGAATCCGACCCACGAGCGACTCAGGCGCCAAGACCGAATAACCACCAGAGGGGCCTGCCTGATTTCGAATGATCCGCAGACCGGCCGCTATCAGCGCACCCGTAGGTTGCGCGGAATCACTGACGACGACAATTCCGGATAAATCGGGCGATGCGATGCTTGCACCGCCCAATTGCCAGAGATCGGCCCAAAGTAGCTGCTCACCCAGAGGCATGGCCGGCACCGAATCGGCCTGCAAGGAAACCAAGCGAAAACCCTGGGGAATGAAGCCCGCGCTCCCCGGCCCATCTCTGGAGATACTCGAGGCCAATAAAGGCGCTCCTCGCTCCAGGGGGTGTCGAAGGCGTTTGCCAATCCAGCGGTCCAAATCATCAGCAGGAATTGCATCGGGTCCGAGCCAGCGCTGCGGAAGTTGCCGAATGGCCAAAACATCCGCAGACAAGACCGCCCCCTCTGGCATGCGTGTGTTCGCCACAACAACCTCCACCAACTGCTCCTGCTTGATCACTTCTTGCTGAATGGTCATTCGCATCTCAGCCTCTCGCAGTTGACCGATCCAATAAGCAGTCAGGCCCGCAGTGATTGAGAGCAAGAGAATGGCAAAGCGTCGGCCCATCCAAGACGGCCGACGCCTCTCAAGAAAGACGCGCATTTGCCCCAAACGAGAGCGCAAAGGTTCGGGAATTTTTAGATCCATTCAACCTCCTGGGATAGAAACGAGAAAAATAAAAACCTGAAACACATCAAGCAGAGCCGGAAGAAGAGACTCATTGAGTGAGAGGAATGCCAGCCCAACGGCCACCATGCCAATCAAGTAATCCACCATGACAGACCCCGCTTGGGCTCCGCTCGCCGATGGGCGGCCACACGCACGATGTCGCTTTGATACGTCGACTCTCACAAAATCCTCTGACATCAGTTGGGACCGAGTCGATGCGTTAGGAAAACCTGTTGAACACCATCTTCAGCATTCCAGACAGTCACCACCGTCTTTAACTCTCGCTCCATCCGAAACTGAGTGACGAATGTCGATTGACCGGCCTGATTCGATGGCGCTGACGACAAAACACGCCCTTCTGCGAATCCCATGCGATCGAGTGCCCGTTGATGTTGACCAAACGCACCACTGGCTGAGAGGTAAGGAAATCGATGAATCCGTATGTCGGCTGAATCGATCCCGAGATTGATGTGCAACGGCTCCGACGCCCCGAATCCCGAGCCCCTCTCAACCCCGTTCAGACGACTCGAGACCTTGGCGCGCAGACGGTATCCCTGTGCCCCGGCTCGATCGGTGTCTCTGAGTTGAAGACTCTCCCATTCACCATCCTTGAAGCTGGCTCCGACACACCAGGGAGTCCGACGCTCCGAGTAAACCGAACGTGCCATCGCTCTCCACTGAACCAACTGCTGATCCCGCGCCATACAGGCGGGTTCCGATGACGAGACGAAGTCAATCTGAGCGGGATGGCCTGCCAAAGAGATCTGCATCGACAGCAGGGTCTTGAGAATCATGGCCGCACCCCCTTGCCAGAAACATCTCGTGTGCCAGGAAGGTGGCTGGTCATCGCTGGACGATGAAAGCCACCTCGAAAGGACGCGGTGCCGGATTCGAGGCCCAGGAATTCCGTCACGGGCATGGCGACATCAAGCGCGGGGGAATAAGAGAACCGGCTGAGCGACTCAATCCAAGTGGTCGGATGACCGCCCAGCATGCTTCTTCGATGGGCCTCCTCGAAGTTCATCGAAGACCACTCCGAATTGACCAAGGCAAGAGAGTGGCGAATCGAATAACTCCGCTCCCCCGACATAACAGCCGTTTCTTGGGATTGAAGACGCAGCAGCGAGCGGCCACTTGGGAGAGAGAAGAGCGCTTCACCCGCTCGTCCCACTGTGCTCGCCAAGACTCGATCGATCGCACCAATCGCGCCTCGACCAGAGACATCTGCAGAGGGACGATCGGCTGTCACGCTCACGTCAGTTCGCGCCTCCGACGAAGAGACCACAGGCAGGAAAGGTGCGCTTGCATACTGGTCATGGGCATCCATCGTTGTGGTGCAAGGCCTTGTCGGCTCAAGGGCGTGACACTTGCGAAGGACATTCCAGGTGCTTTCACCAAGCTTCTGTCCCTTGAGGCCGAGGGGGCCAAATACATGCAAGGCAACAACCACCAGCGCGAGAACAGGAAGCAACACCAAGAGTTCAACAATGGCCTGCCCTCGCAGCGAGCCAATCGAATTCACAGACATCGCGTAAGTATTCATTTGCCGCTTCGCTCCACAAGAAGTGCGGCTGCCGCCTGATCAAGCGCCGATGAGCTCACAAGGTTGGCTCGCCAATAGGGCAGAAAAAGACTGGGCAAGGAATCCTGGAGTTGCCCTGGGCCCGGTACAAAATGGGCTTGGGCTGTTGCGCTCGCCCAGACATGCCCGCCTGCCAAGCGATTGAGCCCCAGTCCCGAGAAAGATGCGGCCGCCTGCGGGCTCTGGAGAAGATCCTTCTCGGCGAGTCTCACCAGAATGGGCACACGGAATTGCGCGTTCTGCCGCCCCTCGACAGAGCGATCGGAGAGGTCTCGATAGGGCGAGAGTCCAAGGTATCCGAGCACTCGCGAGGAGCTCGATTGGGCAAGTGAATGTGCCGTTGGGTTTCTGGAGGCACCTCCAAGACCAGCGACCGAGTAGTCGGCGGGTGAACCCGCCTGCGCCGATCCCCAACCCAAGGGAATGGACTCACCCAAGCCTGAACAACTTCTATTCCAGCGACTGCGTCGCCTCCAACTGTGCGCTGATAAGGTATCCACCGCCTCCCACTCCCGGTAATCCGGAGTCAGTGCTGTTCCGCCCCCACGAATCATTCGGCCGAAGAGTCGATCCCAGCTGGTCGGAATACAGGAATGGGTTGGGTACAAATAAAGCCTCTGGTCAAACTGACGCTGGCGACTGAAGGCATCGAGCTCGCTCATAAGAAACTGCGCCATTGGCTGCGCCTCTGTCCCGGAGTAGGTTCGAGTTGCTTGGTAGTAGCGCGAAACATCGGTTGTCGGAAGGTACTGGCCGAAGAAGCGTCGATCGCCCGACCAGACAATTTCATTGACGAGCGACTGGGTGGCAAACGGACTGAGCGCAAGGCGCATGGCCTCCTGAGAGGCGAGCAGTGCGCGCGTGTAGGCGCTGCGGGCCGGAATCTCTGCGCGGGCCGCTGACTCGACCACACCTTCGGCCAGACGAACAGACTGTTGAAACCACTGGTTGGCCGCTGCAAGCCCGGGGACCAGCCCCGCCAGTTGCCCAGAGTTTTCAGAGAGCTTTTGAGCATGCCGCATCCAAGACAGCGCCGTAATGCTCTGCGCGATCATGATTTCGTTGGCAGCAATCGCACGATTTGCATAGGCCTGATAGTTCATCGCCTGTGCATACCAACTCGCCACCGAGAGGCTTGCGGCGTCGGCCAGGTCAGTGGCTCTGCGCTTCTCCACCAATAGATTGGCCGAATAGCCCACCCCGAGCAATGCCACGGAGGCGAGCGCAAGAAGTGCAAGCCCCGCCACAAGAACAAAGCCCCTCTGGGCAGAACACTTCACTGCCGATTGTCTTCGTTGTAATTGCGAAGGTTTTTGGCTGTATTGGCCTGGATGCGCGCGCTGTTGGCGGTCTGACTGGCCGCACCAATGGCAGAACCACCATCGTTGCCTGCAATCTCTTGGGCTACACCGGCAGCCTGATTGCGAATGGTCTGACCCAATAAGCTATAGACACCGATTGCGGCCACAGAGACGACCGCGACGATGATGATGTATTCCGTCATGCCCTGGCCGGAGGGCGGGGTCTGGAAGAATCGATCGCTGAGCTGCCTGCGCAATGCGGCTGCGAGTCGAATAGGGAGTAACTTGCCTTTCATGGAGACCTCCTTCAATGAAGAGGTCGCCACTTTGCAGTGAGAGGCGAGACAAAAAAATTAGTGGATCGAATTAATCCGCAAGACTGACTGCATCAATGCCCATGCAAAAAGGTGGTGGCCAGTGCAGCAATGGCCACGCCGGTGAGCATGAGCAGGGGCTGTTGCCAGGCCGCCCGTGACTGGCCGCCATGGTGGTGAGAGTGGGCCTGGGCATGAAGCTGGGGGATGAGGTCCGAGAGCGCAATGTAGATGAAGTTGCTGGCTGCCACCACCAACACATAGGGCAGCCAACCGCCCGCCTCGGCCAGGGCAAAAAAGCCAACCACTCCACCCACCAGCGCACCCGTTCCCGTCAACAGATTGAATAAAAGTGCGCGGGCCTTGGTAAAGCCACTATTGAGCAGCACAAAGAAGTTGCCAATCTGCTGGGGAATCTCGTGGGTGGCAATGGCCGCGGCCGTCATCACGCCCAAGAAGGTGTCGGTGCGAAACGCCGCTGCAATCAGCACCCCATCGGCCAGCGCATGAATGGTGCTGCCAATCAGCAAGGTGGTGCCGCCTTTGCCCGCAGACTCCTTGTCGTGGCCATGGGGGTGGTCGTGGCCATCGTGCTCATGGTGGTGGTCGTGCCGCAGCAGTGAGAACCGCTCGAGCACAAAGAACCCAATTAGGCCGCCCAACATGGTGGCGGTTACTGCATGAACATCGGCCCCGCCCAGGTGAAGACTCTCTGGAAGAAGATGCAGAAGTGCCGTGCCCATGAGCAGGCCCGCCGAGAGGCTGACCATGCGGTCGACCCACCGAGAGAGTCGGCCCAGGGAAACCACCGCAGCCAGCCCAATGCTTATGAAAGTGGCCGCAGTGGCGGCCAGAAGAATATGAAGAAGAATCATGGTCTTATCGGTTCGCCATCATAGGCGAAATCCCTCTGCAACTCCGGCTTCATTCGGGCGTCATACAAGCATGAGAAAAAGTGCCTCCCGCACCCCAACCACATTCTCGGAGCCCACCATGTCCGCCCACAACAACAACGACCCCAAAGACCCCATTCACAACCAGAGCCTCAACCTCCACTTCCAACACATCCTCTCGCGTGGCTTGGCCAATCCACAGCGCCGGCGCATGTTGGTGGGCTCTCTGGGTCTGGCCTCACTCTCGGTGGCGGGTTGGCCCACCCCTGCTGGCGCAGCCCAAGGTGCTGCCAGTGAACTCAAGTTCGATGCAGTCGCCAAGTCACTCGTCGACGATGTTGTTCTCCCCCCGGGCTACGAATACAGAATTATTCACGCCACCGGCGATGCCCTGAGTGCAGCAATTAGCGACTTCTCGGCCATGGGAATCGAGACCGACGATTTCAGCCAACGGATTGGCGATCACCACGACGGCCTCGACATCTTCTTCATCGACGAGAAGGGCAACTACACAGACAAAGACACCGGCCGCGCCCTGCTGGTGGTCAACCACGAGAGCTCTGCCGATGCCGCCTTCTTGCATGCCAACGGCCAGACCAGCGGCGGCCGCAAGGGCCTGAAGTTTGATCAGTTCGGCGAGTGGGATGGGGGCGAGCGCCCCATGCAAGAGGTGCTTAAAGAGATCAACCTCCACGGGGTCTCCATTAGCGAAATCCGCCGAACCAAGGGCCAGTGGGCCATGGTGAAGAAGTCCCCACTCAATCGACGCATCACGCCCGAAACACCCGCTCGCGTTACCGGCCCCGTTTCCCAGTTGCAAGACATCCGCAATCTATTGGCCACCCGTTTCTCACCCACGGGCGTCCGCGTGCGCGGCACCATCAACAACTGCGGAATGGGCCGCACCCCCTGGGGCACCTACCTCACCTGCGAAGAGAACTTCTTCCCATACTTCGGGCGCACCGAGGGCCCCGAGCCCGATGCCAAGACACTCACTGCCCTCAAGCGCTATGGCCTTCCCATGAAGTCCGCCTTGGACTCTCGCAATTCATCCCAGGGCTGGCACACGGTCTCTGGCAGCGATGAACAGATGCGTTTTGCCCGCTGGAACCTGGCCTGGACGGGCAAGTCCGCCAAAGAGGATTTTCGCAACGAGGCCAACAGCTTTGGCTACGTCACCGAGATCGACCCCGTGCGGCCCAAATCCGCACCAGCCAAACGAATTGCCTTGGGTCGGTTTGTGCATGAAGCCGCGGTATTCAGCCAGCCTATCGAGGGCGAGCCACTTGCGGTCTATATGGGTTGCGATGGTCGCAATGAATACATCTACAAGTTCGTGAGCAAGGCCAAGTGGTCGCCCAAAGACCAGGGCGCCGGCACCAAGGCCGGCGACAAATACCTTACCGAGGGCCAACTCTACGCCGCCCGCTTCAACGACGACGGCAGCGGCCAGTGGGTTCTGCTGAGCATCCAAAACCCAGCCATCAAAAGCGCCCAGAGTTTCTCATTCACCAACGAGGCCGAGGTCATGGTCTTTGCCCGACTCGCCGCCGACGCGGCAGGCGCCACGCCCATGGACCGCCCCGAGTGGGGCGCAAGAAACCCCGTGAACAATGAAATCTACTTTGCCCTCACCAACAACAGCGACCGATTCCGTGTTCCCGGCAAGACCAATGCCGCCAACCCCCGGGCCTACAGCGATGCCGATGGCAAGAAGCGTTCGGGCAACCCCAACGGCCACATCATCCGATTCAAAGAGAACAATGACTCGGCCAGTGCCACCGATTTCCGTTGGGATATTTTTCTCTTTGGCGCCGAGGAAGATGCGGGCGAGGCGAATCTCTCAAGACTCACCGCCGCCAACAGCTTCTCCTCACCCGATGGCCTCTGGTTTAGCCAGGCCACCAAGATCTGCTGGATACAGACCGACGATGGCGCAATGACCGATGAATCTAACTGCATGCTGCTTGCGGCCATTCCGGGGCAAGTCGGAGACGGCGCGGCCATTGAGGTTAATAACAAGATGGGCACGCAGTCGGGACGTCAAAAGACATTTGTAGGGGCCACCCTGGGGGAAGGAAGGCTGCGTCGCTTCCTGGTGGCCCCGCTGGGGGCCGAGGTGACCGGCCTCACCGAGACACCCGATGGCAAGGCCTTGTTCGTGAATATTCAGCACCCCGGAGAAGACACCAAGTCGGCCGACTTGGTTGCAGAGAGGTACCAGAGCAACTGGCCCGGAAACAAGGGCTACGGCCGCCCCGGACGCCCGCGATCGGCCACGATCGTCATCACGCGGACCGACGGCGGGGTGATCGGCCTCTAGGCTTTTAGTGTCTTCGCAAACCAGGCCAGGCAGCGCTTCCAGCCATCTTCTGCCGTGGCCTTGCGATAACTCGGCCGGTAGTCGGCATGAAAGGCATGGGGCGCATCCGGATAAAGAATAATTTCCGAGGCCTGCGATGCCGCTCCGCCAAAGGAGAGCTTGGTCTTCATCTCATCGACATCGGAATTGGGAATGCCCGAGTCGGCAGCGCCATAGAGACCCAGCACAGGCCACTTGAGTTTCTCTGCAATATCGATGGGGTGAGAAGGATTGGCCTCGTTCACTGTGGTGCGAATGCGGCCATACCAGGCCACCCCGCCCTTGAGTCCAGACAACTCGGCCGCGGCCAGCCAGACAATCCGGCCGCCCCAACAGAAACCAGTGGCACCGGCCAGGCCCTTCACGCCGCCGTTGGCAACCGACCAATCGAGTGCCGCCTGAAGATCACCGAGCACCTGCTTGTCGGTGGCCTTGCTCACAATATTTGCAAAGAGGCTGGCCATGTCGGTGTGCTTGCTCGGGTCGCCCTGGCGATGAAAGAACTCAGGCGCCACCGCGAGGTAGCCTTGCTTGGCAAAGCGTCGGCAGACATCTTTGATGTGCTCATGAACGCCGAAAATCTCGTGGATCACCACCACCGTGGCCAGGCTCTTCTTGCCTGAGGGCTTGGCCATATAGGCCGGAATGTTGCCGGTGGCAGTGGGAATCTGAACCATGGCGGCATCCAGGCCCTGGGTGTCGGTGGTGATCGTCTGCGCCTGCAGGGCACCGGTGGGCACCACAGCCGCCGCGAAGCCTGCCAGGGCCGAGGCCTGCAAGAAGCCACGACGACTCCCGGGGAGAAGTTCTGGGTTGGGGGGCGAGAGTGAGTCGAGTTCAAGGCTGGCCTGGTCAACCCAAGCAGCGGCATCCATTGGTTTGTTCATGCGATTTCTCCGTGGGTGTGGTCTCTAAGTTTTACTTCTCGGTGGCCTTCTCATCAATGCGCGTCGTCCCAGTTGGGGCCGGTGCCCACCGACACCAACAAGGGCACGGTCAACTGGGCCACATTCTGCATATGCTCGGGCACAAGTGTGCCCATCAACCCGATTTCGTCCGTCGGCACTTCGAATATCAATTCATCATGCACCTGCAAGAGCATCTTCGAGCGCAGCCCCTTCTCTTTTAAGGCGCGCGACATCGCAATCATGGCGAGCTTAATGAGATCGGCGGCCGTGCCCTGCATCGGCGCATTGATCGCAGCCCGTTCGGCGGCGGCACGCCGCGGCCCATTGGGCGAGGCAATCTCGGGAAGCCAGAGCCTGCGACCAAAGACCGTCTCCACATAGCCCTGGCTTCGGGCCTGCAGCTTAATGGTCTCCATGTAGCGGGCCACACCCGGATAGCGGGCGAAGTAGCGCTCGATATAGGTCTTTGCGGCCGAGCGCTCGATGTCCAAATTCTGGGCGAGCCCAAAGGCACTCATGCCATAGATCAATCCGAAATTAATCACCTTGGCATATCGGCGCTGCTCGTCACTCACCTCGCTGCGGTCCACACCGAAGATCTCGCTCGCTGTGGCACGGTGAACATCCTCGCCTCGCGAGAACGCGCCCACCAGGCCCTCGTCTCCAGAGAGATGGGCCATGATGCGCAGCTCAATCTGCGAGTAATCGGCCGACATCAAGACATGGCCATCGGCGGCGACAAAGGCCTTTCGAATGCGCCGACCCTCTGCGGTTCGAATGGGAATGTTCTGCAGATTGGGCTCGCTCGAGGCAAGTCGTCCAGTGACCGCAACCGCCTGCGAGAAGGTCGTGTGCACGCGGCCGGTTCCTGCGTCGACCATACGCGGCAGCTTGTCGGTGTAGGTGCTCTTGAGCTTGGAGAGTGCCCGCCACTCAAGCAAGACCTTGGGCAATGGATAGTCGTGGGCCAGTTGCTCGAGCACATCCTCATCGGTCGATGGCGCCCCCTTGGCGGTCTTCTTCACCGGGGTATAGCCCAGCCGCTCAAACAATATCTCCGCAAGCTGCTTGGGCGAGCCCAGGTTGAAGGCCCCCCCGGCCAGGTCATGGGCCTTGCCCTCGAGATGCTGAATCTGCTGGGCGAGCTCATCGCTCTGGGCAAGCAACATCGGGCCATCGACCCGTATGCCATTGGCCTCCATTTCCAAGAGACAACTCAAGACCGGCAACTCAATCTCGCAATACATCTTGTGCAGCCGCCCATCGCCCTCGATCTGCGGCCACAACACCGTGTGCAGATGAAACGTGAAGTCGGCGTCCTCGCATGAGTAGCGACTGGCCACCTCGATACTCACCTCCTCGAAACCTATGCGCGAGGCCCCCTTGCCGGTCACGTCGTCATAAGACAAGCCCTTTCGTCCCAGGTGGCGCTCGGCAAGGCCTCCAAGGTCGTGGCTACGGTGGGCCTCGAGCACATACGATTGCAACAGGGTGTCGTGGGCAATTCCCTGAATCTCTACCCCGTGGTGGGCCAAGACATGGGCGTCGTACTTGAGGTTCTGGCCCAGCTTTGCATGGGCGGGGTTCTCAAGCCATGGACGCAGGGCATCGAGCACCGCGCCCAAAGGAAGTTGATCGGGGGCCCCTGCATATCGATGGCCCACGGGAATGTAGACCGCCTGCCCCACCGCCCAAGAAAACGAGAGGCCAACCAGCGCGGCCTCGCGCACATCCAAAGAAGTGGTCTCGGTATCAAAGGCCACCAGCGGTGCCTTCTGGAGTTGATCGATCAATGCCGCGAGCGCGTCTTGCGTGAGCACCGTCTGGTAATCCACATCAAGAGGCGCATCGAGCGAGAGTTGGCCTGGTCCGGTGGGCAAAACCGCAGCCGCCCCCGGGAACAATCCCGCAGATCCCGAGGCGCCAGATGGGCCACCCGCGCTCGAAGAGCCGCGCGCTCCAACATCGCCATCGATCAGCCCGCGAAGGCTCTTGCTTAAATCAAACTCATCACGAAGTCGCTGCAGGCCCTGGGCATCGAGCGGCTGTGGGGCCAGGTGCTCATCAAAACTCGTCACCAGCTCCGAGAGATCCGCATCACACTTCACGGTCACTAGAACACGAGCGGTCGGCAACCACTCCCTTGCAGCACGAAGGTTCTCACCCACCACGCCGGTAATCCGATCTGCATTCTCCACAATTGCATCGAGGCTTCCATACTCGGCCAGCCACTTTGCTGCAGTCTTGGGGCCCACCTTCTCCACGCCGGGCACGTTGTCAACGGCATCGCCCACCAACGTGAGGTAATCAATCATCTGGTCGGGTCGCACACCAAACTTCTCAAAAACCGCCTTGGCATCGGTGACCTTGGTGGGGCCGCCATCGCGGCTCATGGTGTCAATCAGACAGACCTGCTCGTTGACCAGTTGGGCCAGGTCCTTGTCGCCCGTCGCAATCACAGTTCGCATGCCACGCTCCTGGGCCTGTCGGGCCAGGCTTCCAATCACGTCGTCGGCCTCAAGCCCATCCTTGACCACCAAGGGCCACCCCAGGGCGCGCACGGCATCGAAAATAAGTGGCAGTTGGCTGCGAAGCTCATCGGGCATGGCCGATCGGTTGGCCTTGTATTCGGGGTAGATTGCATCGCGAAAGGTCGGGCCCGAGGGGTCAAAGACACATGCAATATGGCTGGCGGGCCACTCGTCTCGAACCCGCCGAAGCATATTGATCACACCGGTCACCGCCCCTGTGGGCGCACCCGAGCGGCTTCGCAGATCGGGCATGGCGTGAAAGGCCCGATAGACAAAACTCGAGGCATCGACCAGAAGCAGGGTTGGCTGTGTCATGCCCGGATTATCGCCCCTCGGTCACCCCCCAGCCGTCCGGTAAAATCGGGCCTTCCCCAGAACAGTTCATCATGTCCACTCCCCCCGCAGCCCCGGAAGCAAAGAACTTCCTCAGACACATCATTGAAGACGACCTGCAGGCTGGTCGTGTCAAAGAACTCGTCACTCGCTTTCCGCCCGAGCCCAATGGCTATCTCCATTTCGGCCACGCCAAATCCATCTGCCTGAACTTTGGCCTGGCCCAGCGCTACTCGGGTCGCTGTCACCTTCGGCTCGATGACACCAACCCCACAAAGGAAGACCAGGAGTTTGTCGATTCCATCGAGGAGTCGGTGCGTTGGCTCGGGTTCGACTGGGGTTCGCACCATTACTTTGCCAGCGACTACTTCGAGCAGTTGTATCAGTTTGCAGAGGCACTCATTCAAGCGGGCCATGCCTATGTGGACTCCCAATCCGCGGACGACATTCGCCTTCTTCGCGGCACACTCACCGAGCCCGGCAGAGACTCTCCATTTCGAGGACGGCCCAAGGCCGAGAGCCTCGAACTCTTTCGCACCATGCGAAAGGGAGACTTTGCCGACGGCAGCCATGTCCTTCGCGCGAAGATTGACATGGCCTCGCCCAATATCAATATGCGCGACCCCGTGCTCTACCGAATTCGGCATGCCGACCACCACCGCACGGGCAGCCAATGGTGCATCTACCCCCTCTACGACTACGCGCACCCCCTCTCGGATGCCATTGAGGGCATTAGTCACTCGATCTGTACGCTTGAGTTCGAGGACCACCGACCGCTCTATGACTGGCTGGTTGAGCGCGTGGCCGAGGCGGGCTTTTTTCAGAAGAGCACGCTGCCCCATCAATACGAATTCTCACGACTCAACCTCACCTACCTGGTGCTCTCCAAACGCAAATTGGTGGAACTCATCGTGACGGGCTGTGTGAAGGGGTGGGACGACCCGCGCATGCCAACACTCGTGGCGGCACGCCGGCGTGGTTACACCGCCGAGGGATTTCGTCGCTTTGTCGAGCAAGTGGGGGTCTCCAAGTCCGACGGCTGGATTGATCTCTCGGTTCTTGAAGGCTGCATGCGCGATCACCTCAATGAAATTGCGCCGCGCCGCGTGGCTGTGCTGGACCCATTAAAGCTTGTGATTGAAAACGTGGACGACTCGGCCACCATCGATTGCGAAGCCCCCAACCATCCCCAGAACCCCGAGATGGGCAGCCGAACCATGCCCTTCTCGCGCGAACTCTGGATCGAGCGCGAAGACTTCATGGAGGTGCCTTCCAAAGGCTTTTTTCGTTTCTCACCGGGGGCAAAGGTTCGGCTTCGTTATGCCTTTGTCGCCGAGTGCACGGGCTTTAAGAAAAACGACCAGGGCGAGATCACCGAGGTCCACGCACGCATCTTCGAAGACTCCAAGAGCGGCACGCCCACGGCCGATCAGTACAAGGTCAAGGGCAATCTGCATTGGGTCTCGGCCAAGCATGCGCCAATGGCTCCTGTTCGACTCTACGACCGGTTGTTTGCGCATCCGAATCCCGGGGCCCGACGAGAGGGCGATCCAGAAAATCTCGTGCGAGATTTCAAGGACGACTTGCACCCCGATTCACTCAAAGAGATTACCGCGGCACTCGAGCCTGCCCTGGCCAATGCCCAGGCCGAAGACCGCTTTCAATTCGAGCGCCATGGGTACTTCGTGGCCGATCGCTATGACACCCAAGCAGGTCGGCCTGTATTCAACCGCACCGTGGGCTTGCGAGACAGTTGGTCCCAGCAGAATTCCCCGAAAGGAACCCAATGAAACGAATTGAGCATCAGGCGGGCAGTGGCCCCGAATGCCTGAAGGTTGTCGAGGACCAGTCGCCTGTTCCTGCCGAGGGCGAGGTGCTGATCAAGGTGGCCTATGCCGGCGTGAACCGCCCCGATGTATTGCAACGAGCAGGCCTCTATCCACCGCCGCCCGATGCATGCCCCCATCTCGGACTCGAAGTCAGTGGGACCATCACGGCGGTTGGCCAAGGGGTCTCCAAGACGCGCATCGGCGAGGCCGTCTGTGCCCTGACGCCCGGTGGCGGCTATGCCGAAGAGGTGGTGGCCCCCGCCGGCCACTGCCTGCCCGTGCCCAAGGGCATCAGCCTCAAACAAGCGGCCTGCCTGCCCGAGACCTTCATGACCGTCTGGGCCAACCTGATTGAACGCGGCCAATTGCGAGCCGGTCAGAGTGTGCTCATTCACGGCGGTTCAAGCGGCATTGGCACCACCGCCATCCAAATCGCCAAGTGGGCTGGGGCCTCCAGAATCTTCACCACGGTGGGATCCAAAGACAAGGCCGCTGCCTGCGAGGGCCTTGGTGCCGACCGCCCCATCCTATACAAAGAGGAAGACTTCCAGAAGGTCATCAAAGACGAAACCAAGGGCCAGGGTGTGCATCTGGTGCTTGATATGGTGGGTGGAGACTACATCGCCAAACACCTTCGTTGCCTGGCCACCGAAGGCCGCATGGTCTCGATTGCCTTTCTCAATGGGGCCGATGTCAAACTCGACTGGACCCTGCTCATGATCAAGCGACTGACATTCACTGGCTCCACGCTTCGCGCCCGCTCCGACGAAGAGAAGGCCCGCATCGCCCAGACCATGCAAGCCTCGCTCTGGCCGGAGTTGGAGAAGGGGCGACTGCTGCCACTCATCCACTCTGAATTCCCCCTGGCCGAGGCGGCCAAGGCCCATGCCTTAATGGAGTCTTCCAACCACGTGGGCAAAATCGTAATGAGTGTTCAGCCATGACCCGACTCAAACTCCATATCGTCACCAGCACCGATGCCACCGTCCTGCAGCGACTGGTTCGCCTACTCACGGCCAAAGGCATCGCATTGGAATGCGGGGCCAACTTCGTCAAGTTCCCAAGGGGCGAGCCGGCCCCCGATGCCGCAGCCGCCGAACTCAAGGAGGCAGGATTTCGCGTCCTCACCTCGATGGACAGCTTTGCACCCGAGACCGATGCCAACTGGACAGAGCGGGTTCAAGAAGCCCTTGCTCGCGAGCGAGAAGCCCGTGCCCATCACTGCTGCGACGACCCCACTCACGACCATTCCCAACGCGGTCATTCCAATCACGACCACACCCATCATGATCATTCCCACGACCATGACCACTCGCATGGTCACGGCCATGGCCACGATCACAAGCACGACCACTAAAGCCATGGCATGACCATCGCCATTCGTGGTGCCCGCCAGAACAACCTCAAGAAGCTAGACCTCGATCTCCCCCTGGGGGAGATCGTCGTGGTCACTGGCGTCTCTGGCTCGGGCAAGTCGTCCCTCGTCTTCGACACCATCTACGCCGAGGGTCAGCGACGCTACATCGAGACCTTCTCGGCCTATGCGCGGCAGTTCCTCGATCGCATGGACAAGCCCATGGTCGACTCCATCGATGGGGTACCGCCGGCCATTGCCATCGACCAGACCAATCCGGTTCGCACCTCGCGCTCCACGGTCGGCACGATGACCGAGCTCACCGACCACCTCAAACTCCTCTATGCCCGCGCGGCCCGGCTCATCTGCCCCCAATGCAAGGCGCCCGTGCAGCGAGACTCCATCGATGGCATCGTCAAACTGCTGCTGGCCCATCCCGAGGGCCAACGCATGGCCATCTGCTTCGATCGCCAGGCGCCCGAATCCCTCGAGGACGAGGCACTGGCCCAATGGCTCTCGGCCCTGGGCTTCACCAAGATTCACTCACGCAGAGGCGAGTTGCTCACAGTGATTGCCGACCGATTGGTGATCACCCCCGACCTCGAACGCGCCCGTCTGGCAGAGGCAGTGGAGACTGCACTTCGTTATGGCGAGGGACGATGCAAGGTGGTGCTGCTCTCTAAGGACAACGCCGCGCCCGAGCAGACTCTTCAGTTTTCAACGGGCCTCAACTGCCCCGGCTGCAGCACCAGTTTTCGCGAGCCTCGACCGGCGCTCTTCTCATTTAACTCACCCGTCGGGGCCTGCGAGACCTGCAAAGGATTCGGCCGTGTCATCGGCATCGACCCCGGACTCGTGGTTCCCGACGAAGGCCTCTCACTCGAACAAGGGGCCATCAAGCCATGGCAGACCAAGTCTTACCAAGACTGCCAGAGCGAACTGCTCATGCACGCCAAGCGCCAGGGCGTGGCCACCGACATTGCCTGGAGAGACCTCCCCGCCGAGCACCGACAGTGGGTCTTCGACGGCGATGAGAACTGGAAGGGCAATTGGACCAAGCAGTGGTATGGCGTGGATCGATTCTTTGAATACCTCGAAGGCAAGGCCTACAAGATGCATGTGCGTGTCCTGCTCTCGCGCTATCGCTCTTACAACCTCTGCCCGAGTTGCAACGGCGCTCGACTCAAACCCGAGGCCCTCGACTGGCAACTCATGGGCAAGACACTCCCCGAAGTCATGGCCCTCTCGATTGATCAAGCCTGGGACTGGCTGCATGGGCTCGACACAAGCGAGCTCGATGCCTCAAGTAAAAAAGCGCTTGAGCTCATTGCGCAGGAGATGCGTGCGAGGCTTGGCTTTTGCCGTGCCGTGGGCCTTGGCTACCTCACTCTCGATCGACAGTCTCGAACCCTATCCGGCGGTGAGGTCCAACGCATCAACCTCACCACTGCCTTGGGCACCTCGCTGGTCAACACACTCTTTGTTCTCGATGAGCCGTCGATCGGTCTGCACCCACGGGATCTGCAACGCCTCATCGGTGTCATTCAGGAACTCAAGCGCGCAGGCAACAGTTTGTTGATCGTCGAGCACGACCCAGAAGTCATGCAAGCAGCCGATCGAATCATTGACATCGGGCCTGGGCCGGGCGAGCGCGGCGGCAACATTCAGTTCAATGGCAGCTTTGCCCAACTGACACAATCACAGACACTCACCAGCCAATACCTGCGTGGTGAGAGGACCATCTCCGCAGAAGCGCCTGCCAGCGCCGACTCAATTCGCGCGGCCCACCGACTCATCATTCGCGGGGCACGGGCGAACAATCTCAAGAACATCGATGTAGAGATTCCCCTCAAGCACCTGGTCTGCCTCACCGGCGTCTCGGGCTCGGGGAAGTCCACCCTTGTGCAAGACCTCCTCTACCCTGCCCTCTGCAAACACTTTGGCAAGGCCACCGATACCCCAGGCGAGCACGACCGCATTGAAGGGGCCGCCCTCCTCTCCGAAGTCTTGCTCGTCGACCAATCCCCAATCGGAAAGACCACCCGCTCGAATCCTGCCGTCTATGTCGGTGCCTTCGATGCCATCCGCAAGCGCTATGCCGAGAGTCCGCTCTCGGTGCAGCGGGGCTACACCAGTGGCCAGTTCAGTTTCAACGCTGGCACCGGCCGCTGTCCCAGTTGCGCAGGCAGCGGCTACGAGCAGGTGGAGATGCAGTTTCTCTCGGATGTCTACTTAACGTGCCCCGACTGCCAGGGCCGCCGATTCCGAAATGAAACCTTAGAAGTGCTTGTTCGCGGGAAGTCGATTGCCGATGCCCTGGAGATGACCGTCTCGGAGGCCTTGGCATTTTTTGCAGACGACCGCGAGATCCACAGAAGACTTCAACCCCTGATCGATGTCGGCCTCGATTACCTTCGACTCGGTCAGCCCGTTCCCACGCTCTCGGGCGGCGAGGCCCAACGTCTAAAAATTGCAGGCCATCTTGCCGACGCCCAAGAGAAGGCGAGCAAGGCCAAGCAGGGCATGCTCCTGCTCTTTGACGAGCCCACCACTGGCCTGCATTTCGACGACATCGCAAAGTTAATCCGTTCCCTGCGCGCCCTGGTCAAGGCAGGTCACTCATTGCTTGTTATCGAACACAACCTCGATCTCATTGCGGCATCGGATTGGCTCATCGACCTGGGCCCCGAAGCGGGACCCCTCGGCGGTGAGTTGGTGGCCCAAGGCCGCCCAGCGGATGTGGCCATGATCAGCCACTCCCACACTGGCATGGCCCTGGCCCGACACCAAGGCGCGGGGGCCTGGGCCACACAGCCCATGGGTGTGCAAGACAGCGTAGCACTGCAACCAGGCATCGCCGGGGAACCAAGCATTGCTGCAACATCAACCACTGGTGCAGCGGGTGCCATTCACATTCAACACGCCCGCGAACACAACCTCAAAGATGTCTCGGTCCAGATACCCCGCGACCAACTCACGGTCATCTCAGGCGTCTCCGGTTCGGGCAAATCCACCCTGGCCTTTGACATTCTCTTCTCCGAGGGCCAACGGCGTTACCTCGAGTCACTCAATGCCTATGCGCGTCAGTTTGTTCAACCCAGCAGCCGGCCAGATGTCGATGCCATCTCGGGCATTCCTCCCACCGTGGCCATTGAACAGCGAACCAGCCGAGGCGGTCGTAAAAGCACGGTGGGCACCCTCACCGAAATCCATCACTTCCTTCGGTTGCTCTACGTAAAGATTGGCGTGCAGCAGTGCCCCAACTGCGCAACACCCATCGCCCCCCAGACCCCCGAGGCCATCGTGGCGAGCATTCTTCGCGACTACCAGGGCCAGGTCGTGGGGCTGCTCAGCCCCCTGGTCATTCAGCGCAAGGGCATCTACCAAGACCTCGCGCACTGGGCAGCATCTCGCGGCCACAGCCACTTACGAGTCGATGGGGAATTCCTCGAGACCAATCGCTTCCCACGCCTGGATCGCTATCGTGAGCACACCATTGAGCTTCCCATTGGCGATCTCCTGGTCGAGCCGGGCACCGAGGCCCGCCTTCGCGAACTGGTGGATCAGTCACTGGACTTGGGCCAGGGAACCCTTACTGTCTTGGCCCCGCTGCGAAATGCCGGCCCTTCGCTGCGAATAGAAGCACCCCCAAAGGCCCGGCTTCTCTCCACCAAACGCAGTTGCCCCAGCTGCAACACCAGCCTGCCCGAGCCCGAGCCACGCCTCTTCTCCTACAACACGCGGCTGGGATGGTGCCCCAGCTGCACAGGCACGGGCCTCTTCTCGGCCGACCTCAAGGAAGACGAGACCGGCGAGGAAGACCGCTTTCTTGAATCGCCCTCTGCCGATGACGAAGACCAGCAGGCCCCGCTCGAATGCCCCGAGTGCGAAGGTGCCCGACTCAATCCAATCGCGCGATCCATTCGCATCAATCACCAGGGCATCCACGAGGTCAGCCGCCTGCCCATTGCCCAGCTCTCGGACTGGTTGGGCCAACTCCTGGCCCAACTCTCCGAGCGCGAGCGCATCATCTGCGAGCGACTCATTCAAGAGATCGACTCGCGTGCGAGTTTCCTGCGCTCGGTGGGACTCGGCTACCTCTCACTCGATCGGGGCGCACCAAGCCTCTCGGGAGGAGAGGCCCAACGCATTCGCCTTGCAGCCCAACTCGGCTCAAATCTTCAAGGGGTCTGTTACATCCTTGATGAGCCATCGATTGGCCTGCATCCACAAGACAACCAGGCCCTATTGGGCCTGCTGCGACGCCTGCAGCAGAAGGGTAATACCGTGGTGGTGGTCGAGCACGATGAGGAGACCATTGGAATTGCCGATCACATCATCGACATGGGTCCCGCCGCCGGTCGCCTGGGGGGGCACGTGGTGGCCCAAGGCAATCGCCAAGCAATTCTCGAATGCCCCGACTCCATCACCGGCCGCTACCTTCGCACGCCAATTGCCCACAACGGCTCCAATCAACGAGAGGCTGCAGCCGAGTCCATCGCCATTCGCAAGGCAGACCTCCATAACTTGCAAGGAATCAATGTTGAGTTGCCGCTGCGGCGTCTGAGTGTGGTCACTGGTGTCTCTGGCTCCGGAAAGTCCACTCTGGTCAGAGAGGTGCTGCGGGCCAATCTGGGCCGGGTCGTGCACCAGATGCGCAGCAAAGGGGGCCGTGCCAAAAAGATTGAATGGAATGGCTGCGAGTCCATCGAGGGCTGGGAATCGATTGAGCGGGTTCTTGAAGTCGACCAGACCCCAATCGGCAAGACCCCCCGCTCCACTCCGGCCACTTACATTGGATTCTGGGACGACATTCGCAAACTCTTTGCAGACTCCGAAGACGCCCGCAGAAGGGGATGGGCCGCCAACCGCTTTAGCTTCAACACCGGCGCAGGCCGCTGTGAGCGATGCGAGGGCCAGGGCTGGCAGACCATGGAGATGAATTTCCTGCCCAATGTCCGAGTCCTCTGCGACAGCTGCGCGGGTGCGCGATTCAATTCCGAAACGCGGCAAATTCATTGGCGGGGCAAGACCATCTCCGAGGTGCTCGCTATGTCGGTCGACGAGGCCCTGGAGTTCTTCGAGCCCATTGCCTCGGTGCGACGACCCCTGGAACTGATGCGCGATGTCGGCCTGGGCTACCTGACGCTCGGCCAGCCCAGTCCCACCTTATCGGGCGGCGAATCGCAACGAATCAAATTGGTCACCGAGCTTGCAAAGTCGCGATCCCCTGCGCACACCCTTTACGTGCTCGATGAGCCCACTGTGGGGCTCCACATGGCCGATGTCGAGCGGCTTATTCATGCACTGCACCGACTCATTGAGGCGGGCCACACCGTAGTGGTCATCGAGCACCAAGTCGATGTCTGGGCCGAGGCGGACTGGATTGTGGATCTGGGCCCCGAAGGCGGCGCAGCCGGCGGGCGCGTTCTCATCGCGGCCACACCCAAAGAAGTGGCCAAACAAAATACCCCCACAGGCCGCGCACTCAAGCAGCTATTGGCGCGTCAGAAATCCCCACCCCGGTAGAATCGCGCCTCATGACTTTTCAATGCACCCTAGAGCCCTCGGGCAAATCATTCCCTGTCGAGCCCAACGAGACCATTCTCGAGGCCGCACTTCGCGCAAACATCGTGCTGCCTTATGGCTGCAAGGATGGCGCCTGTGGCTCATGCAAGGCCTCCATCACCACGGGCAGCGTGGACTATGGCGACTATCAAAAGAAGGCCTTGTCGGACGCGGAAAAATCCCACGGCCAACTCCTGCTTTGCAAGTCCCGGGCACTCGAAGATCTTTACATCACCGCCCGCGTGGTCGCGGCCGATGGCATGCTGCCGGCTCGCAAGCTGCCCTGTCGCGTAGCGAGCATCCACAAGGCGGCCCCCGATGTGGCCATTGTGAAGTTACAGCTTCCGGCCACCGAGAACTTCCAATTTTTGGCCGGTCAGTACATTGACATTCTTCTGAAAGATGGCAAACGCAGAAGCTATTCCATGGCCAATCCGCCACATGAGAATCAACAGGTCGAGCTCCACATTCGACACACCCCGGGCGGCGCCTTCACCGATGCCCTCTTTGGCACTGGCACCCCCTCGATCAATGCGGTGAAGGAGAAGGACATCCTTCGCTTTGAAGGACCGCAAGGCACATTCTTTCTTCGCGAAGACAGCAGCCGGCCCATTGTCTTTCTTGCAAGTGGCACCGGATTCGCCCCCATCAAGGCGGTAATTGAGCATGCCCACCACAAGGGCATCCAACGCCCCATGACCCTTTATTGGGGTGGTCGCCGCCCTGCCGATCTCTACGCCCTGGATCTCATTGAGCGGTGGGAGACCACGAACAGCCAGTTCAAGTTCATTCCCGTGGTGAGCGACGCATTGCCCGAAGACCACTGGTCAGGCCGAACCGGCTTCGTTCATCAGGCCGTCATGCAAGACTTCCCCGACCTCTCACAGCACAGCGTCTATGCCTGCGGTGCGCCGATTGTGGTGCAGTCCGCCCAGCGCGACTTCGTCTCGAACTGCGCGCTTCCTCAAGAAGAGTTTTTTGCAGACGCATTCACCACCGCAGCGGATCTGGCCAAGAAGACGTAAAGACCGCTAATGCTCGAGCCCATTCAAGCCCGAGCCCGTTGATGCCCGAGCTCGCTGCTCAAGCCCGCTCAAGCATAGGTGAAGGCCTGCTCGAGTCCGCGGATTAAAGCGCGCGGCGCTGGGCCATCTGCAAAACCGAGAGCGCAAGTAGCATGGCAATCAGACTTGGGGTGATGGCAACCGCCGCCGCGGGCCAGTCGCCCAGAATGGTGAGGTGGGAGAAGAGATTGTTGAGCAGATGGAATGCCAGGCCAACACCGATGCCCGCAAAAACCTTCAGGCCAAGATAACCCGATCGGGTCTGCACATAGGCGATTGGCAGCGCCAAAAGCAGCATGGCCATGACGCCAATCGGGTAACTCATCTTCTTCCATAGCACGAGCTCATACCGACTCGTTTTCTGTTTCCCCGCCTTTAGGTAATCCACATAGCGCCAGAGTTGATGCGCCGCCATCTGCTCGGGCCGCACCAGCAAGGCATCGAGCGTTTCCGGGGAGACCCCCGACTGAAACTCCAACAAGGGCAGGGTCGTGGAGCGTGCCGAACCATCCTCGAATGTGTCGACGAGGCGCACGCCCTTGAGCTTCCAGGCCGTGGCCAACTGGCCCTCGGCAGTGGTCAGCGAGGCGAACTCAGCCGTATCGGCTTCAATGTAACGAGACATTCGCCGGCTGCCATCGAATTCATAAATACGAACCGAACGCACCGATTGCTTGGGCATCGATTGGCCCAGATTGATGTAACGCTCGGACACCCGCGCATCGGCCACCACCAGGTTGTCTTTGAGCCAGTAGCCCGATCGCAAGGCCTGCCCAGAGGCCGCGGACCCAATCGGTGCTCGGGCCTGACTGGCACGGGCATCCGACCACGGCATCACCAACTCCGAGAGAATCAAGACAGCGGCTGCAAGGGGCAGCGAGGCAATGAACACCCCCAACACTGCATCCACTGGTCGGTAACCCGATGCCCTGGCCACAGTGAATTCCGATGAAGACGCGAGATCCGCCATGGCCCAGAGTCCGCCGATGAGTGCACTCAGAGGAGTGAGTTCATAGCAGACAGACGGAATCCGAAAGAAGACATAGGTCAGCGCATCCTCGAGCCGATAACCCGATCGGCCGAGTTGGCCCACCTCGGCCACCAGATCAAAAAACGAGAACATACCCACGAAGCCCAGCAACACCAAAACAAATCGGGTGTAGACCGATTCAAAAAGATAGCGATCAAAGAGCCTCAATCGGGATCCTTCGCTCGACTGGAGCGCCGTCCAAACCCTATGCCTCGGGCATGAAGCGAGTAAGACAAAATCTCCCAGGGCATTCTTCTGACTCGGGCTCGCATCCACATCAACAACACATGGAAGAGCATCACACTAAGCGGCAGGGGCCACCAGCCCCACCAGAAGGCCAGTTGCTCACTGGAGATCCAGGCCTTGGTCACCGAGAGCAGGTTGTTGGAGAGCACAACAATGAGCAATGCAAACAAGAGGGGATACCAACGCGCTGTCCTCTGCCCCACATAGGCCAGGGGAATGGCCAGAAATGCCAAGGCCAGGGCCAGCAAGGGAGCGCCCAGTCGAAACGCCAATTCACCCTCATGATGCGGCAACGGTGAAGCAAGAAGGGTCACCGTAGAGACCGACCGCAGGCCACGGTTGTCCGGCCCACCAATGGAGGCCTGGAGGTCTGAGCGGACCTCGTAAGACTCAAACCGCATGGTCTGAAGGCCCTGATGAAACCGATCGGGCTGGGCGGTGAAATCCGTTCGCGTGCCATCGCTGACTCGAATCCAGGAGCGGCCTTGGTCATCGGCGATGATCTCGCCGGAGCGGCCATTGAGAACGGTGGTTCGGTTCTCTTGCCCATTCGATACCGAGAAGACCTTGCCAAGCTTCACCGATGACTCATCGAGCATTTCAACAAAAAAGACCCTCTGCCCCGAGGCAGATTCACGAAACTGGCCCGGTGAGACCCGCTGCACGTCGGATCGATTCTGGAATGACTCGGTCACGTCGTCCATCTGGCCCCGGGCCCATGGAGAGAGCACCAGGGCACAAAAGGCCGACATCAAAACAAAAGGCCAGACGAACTGGGCGACCGGCCGCGCCAGGCCCCAGAGGCTCACGCCACTGGAGAGCCAGACCACCATCTCCGACTCACGCCACCAACGTCCCAGCACGATCAGAATGGTTAAGAAAGCGGTCAGACTCACCACCAGAGTCAATGAACTCACGCTAGAAAGGGCGATGAGTGGCACCACTAGCGTGGGGTCCGAGCGGCCTGTGGAGGCCTGATCAAGGATCCGGATGAGGGTTGTGCTCAACACAATCGTGAGAAGCGTGGCGAAGGTCGCCCAGGCGGTGGCGCGCAATTCTCGGACCAGGGCTGAATGAAATATCACGGGCTTTTATAATGTCGGTTTCGAACCATTCGCAAGTAGGCATTCTGTCATGACCGCCACCAGCATCTCCAAAGAGATTCGTGAAGTGAAAGATCCCGGGGAAACCCGCGAGGCCATTGAGTTCCTTGCCAGCAACAAGCCCGTCGACCGGGCCTCGGCCGACACGGTCTGGGTGGGCCTCTATTCAACGGCAAGCGGCGTCGAGCTCACCAACCCCGCCCGAGTCATCGACAAGGTCTCCAACGGTGCGCTCACCCGTCTGCTGAAGGCCGGCGACTTCGAGGCCAAGTCCGGCACAACCTTCTTGCTGCGCGACCTCGACGGCCTGCCCTCGAGCCGTGTGCTGCTCGTCGGTCTTGGGAAAAAAGACAGCTTCAATGAAAAGACCTATGCCGAGGCCGTGAAGGCCGCCACCCGGGCCATGGTGCCTTTGAAAGGCGTCAAGCGCGTGGCCTCCTTCTTGAGCGAACTTCCCGTCGGAACCCGAGACGGTGCCTGGCGTGTGCAGACCCATGTCACGGCCTGCCGCGAGGCCCTCTATCGCTTCGATCGCTTCAAGACCCGCTCGGGCCAATCGGGCGATGAGTCGGCCAAACCGGCGCCCGCCAAGGCGGGCTCCAAAGCCGCCGCCGGCAAGGCCGATCAAATCGCCCTCAGAGGCGTTGAGATGCTCCTGCCAGGCGACCTTCGTCCTACCGATGCGCCCAAGATCATTGCCGATGCCCAGGCACTGGCCAACGGCATGGAACTCACCAAAGACCTCGGCAACCTGCCCCCCAACATCTGTACCCCCACCTTCCTGGCCAACACCGCCAAAAGCGTGGCCCGCCAGTACCGCATGAAGATTGACGTGCTCGATCGAGCCGCCATGGAGAAGTTCGGCATGAACGCCCTGCTCGCCGTCGCGCAGGGTTCCGTCCAGCCGCCCCAATTCATCGTCATGCACCACAGTGGGGGCGCCGCAAAAGACGCGCCCATTGTGTTGGTTGGCAAGGGCATCACCTTTGATACCGGTGGCATTTCGCTCAAGCCGCCCGCCGAAATGGACGAAATGAAATACGACATGTCCGGTGCCTCATCGGTGATTGGCGTGATGCGTGCCATTGGCGAAATGGGCCTCAAGCGCAATGTCATTGGGGTGGTGCCCACATGCGAGAACATGCCCAGCGGCTCGGCCACTCGACCCGGTGACATCGTCACCACCATGTCGGGCCAGACCGTTGAAATTCTTAATACCGACGCCGAGGGACGGCTCATCCTCTGCGACGCGCTGAGCTACGTCGACAAACAATTCAAGCCCGCAGCCGTGGTTGATATTGCCACCCTCACCGGTGCCTGCGTGATCGCCCTGGGCCATGTGAACTCGGGGCTCTTCACCAGCGATGATGAACTGGCCACCAAGCTCATTGAAGCAGGCAAGTCGAGTCTCGATACCGCCTGGCGCATGCCCCTGGAAGAGGACTACCAAGAGCAGATCAAGAGCCCCTTTGCCGACATGGCCAACATTGGCGGTCGGGCCGCGGGCAGCGTCACGGCAGCCTGCTTCTTGTGGCGCTTCGCAAAGAACTATCGCTGGGCCCACCTCGATGTCGCTGGCACCGCCTGGCGAAGCGGACAAAACAAAGGTGCAACCGGCCGGCCGGTGGGACTGCTCGTTGAGTTCCTGAAGAACGGCCTGGCGTGACCAGTGTTGACTTTCACTTCAACACCCCCGATCGCTTAAGCCATGCATGCAGGCTCGTGCGCAAGGCCTTGCGCACGGCTGCCATCTCGGAAGAGAAGCCGCTGCTCGTCTTCTGTGGGGACCCGGATCGGCTCGCCTTGTTCGACGAGCGGCTCTATGAATTCTCCGACGAAGACTTTATTCCCCATGTCGAGTTCGATCACCCGCTCGCAGAGGAATCACCGGTTCTGCTCTGCGCGAGTCAGTGGACACCAGAGAAGCCGCGCACGGCCTTTATGCTTCTGAATCTCGACGACGAGGTCCCCGAGTTCTTCAGTCGATTCGACCGGGTCTTCGAAGTGGTGGGGCCCGACGAAGATGACAAACTCAAGGCCCGAAAGCGCTTCTCCTTCTACCGCGACCGGGGCTACAACATCAACCGATACGACCTCCAGAATGCCGACGCTCGATAAATCATTCGACCCAGCAGCCATTGAATCGAGCTGGGGGCCCGACTGGGAGCAACGCGGCCTATTTAAGGCGGGCATGGCCCAGAAGAAAGAGTCCTTCTGCATCCAGCTGCCCCCTCCGAATGTCACGGGCACGCTTCACATGGGGCATGCCTTCAATCAAACCCTCATGGACAGCCTCACTCGATGGCATCGCATGCGGGGCGACAACACCCTCTGGCTACCGGGCACCGACCATGCGGGCATCGCCACACAGATTGTTGTGGAGAGACAGCTCGATGCACAGAAGACCTCTCGACACGACCTCGGGCGCACCGCCTTCCTTGAGCGTGTCTGGCAATGGAAAGAGGAGTCGGGCTCCACCATTACCCGCCAGATGCGGCGACTGGGGGCGAGCTGCGACTGGTCGCTCGAATACTTCACCATGAGCCCGAGTTGCTCGGCCGTGGTTCGCGAAGTCTTTATTAGTCTCTATCGGCAGGGCCTCATCTACCGCGGCAAGCGCCTGGTCAACTGGGATCCGCAACTACTCACCGCCGTCTCAGACCTTGAAGTAGTCAGCGAGGAAGAAGACGGCCATCTCTGGGAATTGCGCTACCCCCTGGCCAATGGAAAAGGCAGTCTCGTGGTGGCCACCACCCGACCCGAGACCATGTTGGGTGACCAGGCCGTGGCCGTGCATCCCGAGGACGAGCGCTACAAGCACTTGGTGGGTGAAAAAATTCTGCTCCCACTGGTGGGACGAGAAATCCCCATCATTGCCGATGACTACGTCGACCCGAGTTTTGGCACGGGCTGCGTAAAGATCACGCCAGCCCACGACTTTAATGACTACGCCATGGGCCAACGCCATGGGCTGCCGCTACTGAATATCTTCACGCCCCAGGCGGCCATCAACGAGAACGGGCCCGCGGCTTACCAAGGGCTCGATCGCTACGAGGCTCGCAAGCGCATCCTGGCCGACCTCGAGTCCCTGGGCAACCTGGTCTCGGTCAAACCCCACAAACTCATGGTGCCGCGGGGCGATCGCACCCAGGCGGTCATCGAGCCCCTGCTCACCGACCAATGGTTCGTGGCCATGAGTGCCCCCGCGCCAGAGGACACGAACACCCCGGGCCGCTCGATTGCGCAGCGCGCCCTAGAAGTCGTTGACCATGGCGAGGTCCGCTTCTTCCCCGAGAACTGGACCAACACGTATCGCCACTGGTTCGAGAACATTCAAGACTGGTGCATCTCTCGCCAACTCTGGTGGGGACACCAGATTCCAGCCTGGTACAAGGCCAATGCCCAAGGCGAGCCCATCGAAGACGGTGTGGTCTTTGTGGCCACCAACGAGGCCGATGCCAAGGCCCAGGCCCAGGCCGCCGGTTGGGCAGGGGGCTTGGTGCAAGACCCCGATGTGCTCGACACCTGGTTCTCCTCCGCCCTGGTTCCCTTCTCGACCCTTGTCGAGCCCGGCCAGGAATGGGATGCAAACCAAGGCCGCGAGAAGGGCCTGCGCTTCGGTGGTCCGCGCCTGCAGAGGGACCTCGCGCAGTTCCTGCCCTCGAGCGTGCTGGTCACAGGCTTTGACATCATCTTCTTCTGGGTGGCACGGATGATCATGATGAGCACCCATTTCACTGGCCAGGTGCCGTTCCGAGATGTCTACGTGCATGCCTTGGTTCGAGACAGTGAAGGCCAGAAGATGAGCAAGAGCAAGGGCAACACGCTGGACCCCATCGACATCATCGATGGCATCTCGCTCGAGGCACTGATTGCCAAACGCACCACGGGCCTGATGAATCCCAAGCAGGCCGCACAGATCGAGAAAAAGACCCGCAACGAGTTTCCGTCGGGCATTGCAGCCCATGGCACCGATGCACTTCGCTTCACCTTTGCGAGCCTGGCCACGCCGGGGCGCAACATCAACTTCGACCTCTCGCGATGCGAGGGCTACCGAAACTTCTGCAACAAGCTCTGGAATGCCAGCCGCTTTGTTCTAATGAATACCGAAGACAAAGACTGCGGCCTGGGAATCTGCGCAGGCGACTGCGGGCCGGATGGCCCACTCTATTTCAGCCCCGCCGACCGCTGGATCGTCTCTCGACTGCAGCGTGTCGAAGCAAACGTCCACGAGCACTTCGAACAATACCGCTTCGACCTCGCCGCCAAAGAGATCTACGAATTTGTATGGAATGACTTCTGCGATTGGTATGTGGAACTCACCAAGATTGCCCTCAACGGCGATCGAGAAAACATGCAGCGTGCCGCGCGCCGCACACTGCTGCGTGTCCTCGAGACCATTCTTCGGCTGGCCCACCCCGTCATTCCATTTATCACCGAGGCCCTCTGGCAAGTCATTGCACCACTTGCAGGCCGATCCGATCGGCTCGCCCAGGGCGAGCAAGACAGCATCGCCACCGCGCCCTACCCGCAATCAGAACCCAAGAAAATCGATGCCATCGCAGAGGGCTTCTTTGCGCAGTTGCAAGAATTGGTCGGTGCGGTCCGCTCACTTCGCAGCGAGATGGGTCTCTCGCCCTCCGAGCGCGTGCCCCTGCAAATCAGCGTCGAAGACATTGCATCGGCCAACCCCTCCACGGGCATGGACCTGCGAATCCAAGACGACCAGCGCCAATTCCTGCAGCAGGCCATTGCATCGCTCGGAAAAATCAGTGAAGTCCGCTGGGTGAATAAGCTCGAGCGGCCCGCGTCGGGTGCCCAGGCCCCGGTTCAAATCGTCGGTAGCCTCAAGCTCATGCTCGAGGTCACCATCGACCCCGAGGCCGAGCGACAGCGACTCGACAAGGAAATTGCAAAGATGGAGGCGGAGATTGGCAAGGCCCAGGCCAAGCTCTCGAATGCCTCATTTGTTGACCGCGCACCGCCCGCAGTTGTTGAGCAGGAAAAGACGCGACTCAAAGGATTTGAAGAGACGCTGGTTCGGCTCAGAGACCAGCGCGCCCAGATCAACGCACCTGGATCTTAAAAGTAAACACGCCATCGGCCTCGAGTCGTTCCTCGAGGCGGTGGCCGGTGTTCTGACAGAAGTAATCGAAGTCATCCCAGGCCCCGCGATCGGTGGCATGGACCACCAACATTTGGCCCGAGGCCATCTCAGACAAGGCCTTCTTGGCCCGAAGAATGGGCAATGGGCAGCTCAGGCCTTTGACATCGAGTTCAATGTCCACAGCTGCTAGCCACCCAGGGTTGCCTGCACATGGCCCCGCAGGCTCTCCATGGCCTTGGGCAAATCGGCGGGCTGTGTGCCGCCGCCCTGGGCCATGTCGGGTCGACCACCCCCCTTGCCCCCCACACGGCTCGCCACATGATTCACGAGATCGCCGGCCTTGATCTTTGCAGTGAGATCAGAGGTGACCCCCGCAATGATCGAGACCTTCTCGCCCTCGACACTGGCCAACACAATGGCCGCCGATTGCAGCTTGGACTTCAATGAATCGAGAAGACTGCGCAACTCGGCCGAGGCCACTCCCTCAACCGTGGTGGCCAGAAACTTTGCGCCACCCACAGACACCGCCTGCGAGGCCAGGTCATCGCCCGCGGAGGCGGCCAGCTTGGCCTTGAGTCGAGAGAGTTCCTTCTCGAGTTGCCGACTGCTCTCCAACAACTGACTCAGTCGCGAGCCCAGCTCTGCTGGCGCGGTCTTCATTAAGCCAGCGGCCTCGTGGAGTTGCTGCTCCAGAGACTGCATAAACGACAAGGCCCGGTCCCCCGTAATCGCCTCGACCCGGCGAATGCCCGCAGCAACGCCCGATTCCGAAACAATCTTGAAAATTCCAATGTCCCCGGTGCGCGCCACATGCGTGCCACCGCAAAGCTCGCGCGACGAGCCAATGTCGAGCACGCGCACCACATCGCCGTACTTCTCTCCGAAGAGGGCCACGGCGCCACCGGCCACCGCATCATCAAAGCCCATCACCTGCGCCTGGGTGGGCGTGTTGCGGAGAACCTCTTCATTCACCATGGCTTCGATCCGCTCAATCTCCTGCGCAGTGAGCGGCTGGTTGTGGGCGAAATCAAAGCGGGTCTTGTCGGCATCGACCAGAGAACCCTTCTGCTGAACATGGGCCCCCAGAACCTCACGAAGGGCCTTGTGCATGATGTGCGTAACCGAATGGTGCCGAGCCGTTCGTGCTCGGCGCACCAGATCCACTTCCGCAACAAGGTTCTGTCCAATGCGAAGGGGACCTTTGATCACACGGCCATGGTGCCCAAACACCTCGGCTGAAATCTTCTGAGTGTCTTCAATTTGAACGAGCAGACCCTCGGCCTTCAACTGGCCGGCATCGCCCACCTGCCCACCCGACTCGGCATAAAACGGCGTGGTCTCCAAGACCACCACCACCTCATCGCCAACCCCCGCGGCCTCCACGGCCGAGCCACCGACATAGAGGCCCGTGACGCGGGCCGACTGACTCAGCGACTCATAGCCCACAAACGCAGTGGGAACACCGTTGTACTCCAGACCCCCAGCGGACTTGAACTTGCTCGCCGCCCGGGCCTGGTCCCGCTGGCGATCCATGGCCTGCTCAAAGCCTGCTTCATCCACCGCCACCTCTCGCTCACGGCAGACGTCTGCAGTGAGATCGAGCGGAAAGCCAAAGGTGTCGTAGAGCATGAAAGCCGTCTGGCCATCGAGCATGCCGCCCTTGGGCAGGTCGGCCAGCGCCGTCGACAAGATCGCCATGCCCTTCTCCAGGGTCTCACCAAAGCGCTCCTCTTCTTGGCGAAGCGTATCGGCCACGCGCGTTGCTGCCTGTGCAAGCTCGGGGTAGGCGCCACCCATCTGATCGACCAAATCCTTGACCAATCGAAAGAAGAAGGGCTGGGTCTGCCCCAGTTTGTGGCCATGCCGAAGCGCTCGTCGAACAATCCGGCGCAGCACATAGCCACGGCCCTCGTTGCCCGGAATCACGCCATCGACAATGAGAAAACTGCAGGCCCGAATATGGTCGGCAATGACACGCAAGGAAGGGTTGCTCAGGTCCTTGCAACCCGTCTCGCGGGCCGCATCGGCCACTAGATTTGCAAAGAGGTCGATCTCATAATTGCTGTGAACCCCCTGGAGCACCGCTGCAATCCGCTCGAGTCCCATGCCCGTGTCCACACAAGGCTTGGGCAGTGGGGTAAGAACACCCTTCTCGTCACGGTCGTACTGCATGAAGACCAAATTCCAAATTTCAATGTAGCGATCTCCATCGCCCTCTGGCGAGCCAGGTGGGCCGCCCCAGACAGCTGGGCCGTGGTCATAGAAGATTTCGCTGCATGGACCGCAGGGCCCGGTGTCGGCCATCTGCCAGAAGTTATCGCTGGCGTAGCGGGCACCTTTGTTGTCGCCAATCCGAACAATGCGCTCAACCGGGACACCGATTTCCTTCTCCCAAATTCCATAGGCCTCGTCATCGTCCTGATAGACCGTGACCCAGAGCCGCTCCTTGGGCAGGCCATAGACATCGGTGAGCAGGGTCCAGGCATAACGAATGGCATCTTGTTTGAAGTAATCACCAAAAGAGAAGTTGCCCAGCATCTCGAAGAAGGTGTGGTGCCGGGCCGTGTAGCCCACGTTCTCTAAGTCGTTGTGCTTGCCGCCGGCACGAACACTTCGCTGTGAGCTCGTTGCCCGGCTGTATGCACGCTTTTCTCGGCCCAAGAAGACATCCTTGAACTGGACCATTCCGCTGTTGGTAAAGAGAAGCGTGGGATCGTTGGCAGGTACCAGTGCACTCGAGGGCACCACGGCATGGCCATTCTGGGCAAAGAAGTCCAGAAAACGCTGACGAATCTCCGTCACGCTCATCGACTTTGGTTTCGCAGTCTTGTCCGCAGCCATATTCAGTGGGCCCGATACCGCTGGGCGTCTCTCCAGGTGATTTGTCGTGGACCGACGATTTTAATGGAAAGGCCAAGGGAAAATCCCGGCAAGCCTTCTGGCAGCGGCCTCACGCATAATAGGGGCCTTCCCCACCGCAGAGGATGGCCAGAATGACCCTCTACAACAAGCGAGACCTCCTCTCGTCCCTGATGTTTCTTGGCTTTGGCCTTCTGTTTCTGATCTATGCCCAAGACTACAACATGGGCACCACCCGCCGGATGGGGCCCGCCTTCTTCCCAACCATGCTTGCCGTTCTGCAGATCGGACTCGGGCTGCTCATTGGCATCTTGGCCTTTGTCCCAGCCAACACCGACGAGGAACCGATCCACTCGACAGACTGGCGTGGCCTGGGCCTCATTGTGGGCAGTGTCTTTTTGTTCGCTCAACTGCTTCCCTTTGCGGGGTTTGTTGTCGCAGCGCCCGTCCTCCTGCTCCTCGCCTCGCTCGCAAGTCCCGAGTCCAGTTGGAAGGAACGAATTGCGATGGCCATTATTCTTACCGTGGGCTGCATTCTCGTCTTTCGAATCGGGCTCGAGATGACCTTCCCCATCTGGCCCCCCAGCCTGAGCTAAGAAAGGACACCCAACACCATGGACTTGCTCAGCAATCTCGCCATCGGGGTCGAGACCGCCTTCACCCTCAACAACCTCGCCTGGTGCTTTGCCGGTGTCTTGCTCGGAACCCTAATTGGCGTTCTGCCAGGTATTGGGCCTCTGGCCACCATCGCCATCTTGCTGCCCATCACCTACAAAATGGGCGACCCATCAACGGCGCTCATCATGCTCGCGGGCATTTACTACGGCTCCCAGTACGGTGGTTCCACCACCGCAATTCTGGTGAACCTGCCCGGTGAGTCGGCCTCGGTCGTCACCACCCTCGACGGCTACCAGATGGCCCGCAAAGGCAAGGCAGGCCTCGCACTCGCCACGGCCGCCCTGGGCTCGTTCTTCGCCGGCACCGTGGCCACCTTTCTTATTGCCGCCTTCGCCCCACCCCTGGCAGAACTGGCCTTCAAGTTCGGCCCCGCCGAGTACTTCTCTCTCATGGTGATGGGCCTCATTGCAGCGGTTGTCCTGGCCCACGGCTCCTTTGTGAAGGCGCTGGCTATGGTGGTGCTGGGGTTGCTGCTTGGTCTTATGGGCACCGATGTGAACTCTGGCGTGGCCCGCTTCACCTTTGGGGTGCCTGAACTCATCGATGGCATCGAGTTCGCAGTGATCGCCATGGGCCTATTCGGCTTCTCAGAGATCATCTACAACCTCAAGGCCCAAGAGGCCCGAGACCTGCTCAAAGAAAAAGTCACCGACCTCGTTCCCTCGAGGCAAGACGTTCGCCGCGCTGCCCCCGCGGTGGTTCGAGGCACCATGCTGGGCTCCTTCCTCGGCATTCTTCCTGGCGGCGGAGGCATTCTCAGTTCTTTTGCCTCGTATGCCATCGAGAAGAAGATCTCCAAGCACCCAGAAGAATTCGGCAAAGGGGCCATCGAGGGCGTGGCCGGACCGGAGTCGGCCAACAACGCCGGTGCGCAGACCTCTTTCATTCCAGTCCTCACACTGGGCATCCCCACCACCCCGGTCATGGCCCTGATGGTGGCGGCCATGATGATTCACGATGTGCAGCCGGGCCCCCAAGTCATGACAGCCAATCCCAGCCTCTTTTGGGGACTCATCGTCTCGATGTGGGTTGGAAACTTCTTTCTGGTGATTCTCAACCTGCCCCTCATTGGCATCTGGATCAAACTCCTGCAGGTGCCTTATCGGCTGCTGTATCCGGCCATCCTCATCTTCTGCTGCATCGGGGCCTACAGCATCAACAACAGCGTCTGGGAAGTCTTGATGATCATTCCCTTTGCGATCCTCGGCTACTACTTCAAGAAGTGGAAATGCGAGCCCGCCCCACTTCTGTTGGGATTCATCTTGGGCGAGATGATGGAGGAGTACCTGCGTCGGGCACTCACTCTATCGCGAGGCGACTGGTGGGTGCTGCTCGATCGGCCCCTGTCGGCCACCTTGCTGGGAATTGCAGCGGTCCTCATCATCCTGATGCTCTTGCCCTCCATTCGCAAGAAGCGTGAAGAGGCCTTCGAGGGCGAGCAGGACTAGGCGGTCATTCGAAACGCTGTAGAAAAGAATGGCCGTCTTCACCAACCTAGAGTCGAGGGATGTCTCTGCCCTGCTCGCTGAATTCGATATTGGAGCGCTGCGCCACTTCGAAGGAATCTCCGCAGGAATTGAGAACACCAATTACTTCGTTGACACCGACCAAGGCCGCTACGTTCTCACTGTATTCGAGAAGCTCACCGCCAAGGAGTTGCCGTTTTATTTGGGCCTCATGGAGCACCTGGCCCACAAGGGCTTTGACTGCCCGGCCCCCCATCGGAGTCGATCGAACGCCCTATTTACCCACTTTCAGGGCAAACCACTGGCCTTTGTTCGGCGCCTCAAAGGCCGCGACCTCAAGACGCCCAACGCTGTGCATTGCGAGGCGGTTGGCCAAGACCTAGCCAGAATGCACCTCGCCGGCAGAGACTTTGCCATCGCGCTTGAGAACCCCAGGGGCCTCAAATGGTGGTCCGCCACAGCGCCACATGTTGTGCCGCACCTCAATGAACCGCAGCGGCTCTTGCTTGAATCTGAACTCCAAGAACAAATTGAATTCGCCGCCCAGGGACCCATGGCCCACCTCCCCACCGGGCCCATTCACGCCGACCTCTTTCGCGACAATGTCCTCTTTGACTCCATCGACTCGCCAGTGATCATTGGTGGATTCATTGATTTCTACTTTGGCTGCACCGGGGCCTGGGCCTATGACCTCGCCATCACCATCAACGACTGGTGCATTGAAGACAACGCAGAGAAATCAATCGACCCCGAGCGGCTCCAAGCCATGCGAATGGGCTACGAATCCATCCGGCCCCTGACACCCGTCGAGCAAGAGGCCATGCCCATGCTTCTTCGCGGCGCAGCCCTGCGATTTTGGATCTCTCGCCTCGACGACTGGCATCGGCCTCGCGCAGCCAGCCTGCTGACCCCCAAAGACCCACGCCATTTCGAGGCCATGCTGATCCAGAGGCGATCGATTGGCATTCCAAGTTAGCCTTTCGCAATGAGGCTTCTCGACCAACCACAGCTCTTGCCCCACGCCACTGGACAGAAATGGCTGGTCGATGGCATTCGACTCTTTCATCGTCAGCCACTGGTCTGGATTCTCACGCTCATGACCTACTGGGCCGGCGTGGTGATGATTGGCATTCTTCCCATCATTGGTCTCTTTCTTCCCCTTCTGCTCACCCCGGGCCTGGGCTTCGGATTCATTCGCCTGGCCCAAGCCATCGAAGAGGCAAAGCCCACAGAGCCTGCCACGCCTGCGCTGCTGCTCTCCGGGTTTAAAACGGGCCATGGCCGTGCCATGGTGATTCTCGGCCTCGCCTACATTGCGGGTATTACGGTGGTGCTGCTTCTGGCCTGGGCCATCGACGGAGAACAAATCACACGGCTGGTGCAAGGCAAGCCCAACGATGCCGATGTCGAGGCCATGCGCTCGGGCATCCCACTGGGACTCATTATTGGAATGCTGGCCTATCTGCCAATCATGATGGCCCTCTGGTTCGCCCCGCAACTTGTCATCTGGAAGCAGTTCACTCCAGGCAAGGCCCTCTTCTATTCCTTCTTCGCCGTCTGGCGCAATAAGGCGGCCTTCCTGCGCTACAGCCTGGCCTGGCTGGTCCTCATTGTCTTGGTGAGCATTGTTTCTTCGCTGGCCTTCGATCTACTCGGCATCGGCGGGCCCAATGTATTGCTCGCCCTCTTGCCCGTGAGCATGCTGCTCATGGCCATTGCCCATGGCTCCTTCTACGCAAGCACCCGAGATGTCTTCGGTGCGCCGCCAGAGCAGTCAAAGGATTCAGACGATTCAGACCATTCCGACGACTCAGACGATTCAGACACGCTCGAGCTTCGCGACCGATAAGGCCAGCCACTTGCTGCCATCGCGCTTGAATCGAATCTGAGCGCGGGCATCGTTTCCACTGCCCTCCAAGGCAGTAATCACCCCATCGCCAAAGCGGCTGTGTCGAACCGCCTCTCCCACCTTGTAGCCACTCTCGTGCCCAGCGCTGCCGGACCAGGCCAGTGAAGAAGGTTGCCCACCGCCCCCACCCGTATTGCTCTGGCCCATCCCCTGCCGAGTCCATGCCCCAGCAGGACGTCGCCAATTCGATTCCGAATCGTCGAGGCCACCGACTGCCGACATGGAAGACATCGAGCGCGCGGCCACCCGAGGTGCCAGCCATTTGAGATTGCCCTCCGGGAGTTCCTCCATGAACCGGCTTCGCATGTTGTAGCGGGTCTGCCCATGGAGCATTCGGGTCTGTGACATCGAGAGGTAGAGTCGTCGCCGAGCACGCGTCATCGCAACGTACATCAGTCGCCTCTCCTCCTCCAGGCCATTGAGTTCGGTCATGCTGTTCTCGTGCGGGAAGAGGCCCTCCTCGAGACCCGTCAGAAACACGGCATGAAACTCCAAGCCCTTGGCGGAGTGAATGGTCATGAGTTGAACTGCATCCTGGCCCTCGGCGGCCTGGTTGTCTCCGGCCTCGAGTGAGGCGTGGCTGAGGAAGGCCGAGAGCGCCGACATCACCGCCTGCTCGGCGGGCGCATCGGGATCGGCCACCACGGCGTCGTAATCAAAGGCCGCCGCCGCGTTGACCAACTCCTCAAGGTTCTCGACCCGCTCCTGGCCCTCGCGCTCTGCCTGGTAGTGGGCCACCAGACCGGAGCGCTCGAGCATCACTTGCACCGTCTCTCGAAGGCTCAATCCCTGGGTCTCAAAACGCATGGACTCAATCATCTGCACAAAGCCACGCACAGAGGTGCCGGCCTTGCCATCGAGAAGTCCCGAGGCAGAGTAGAGACTTGAGCCCTGCTGCTTGGCCAGGTCCGCGAGTTGCTCAATGCTTCGGGCCCCAATGCCACGCGCAGGGAAGTTCACCACCCGCGAGAACGCGGTGTCCTCATGGGGGTTCTCCATTAAGCGCAGATAGGCCAGGGCGTGCTTGACCTCGGCGCGCTCAAAAAACCGCAACCCGCCAAAGACCCGATACGGAATGCCCGCATGAAAGAGGGTCTGCTCTATGACACGCGACTGCGCATTGCTGCGATAGAGGATGGCCATGTCACTTCTGAGTTGGCCATCGGCAATCAGGCCCTTGATCTCCTCGACCACCCACTGGGCCTCGAGCAGGTCACTCGAGGTCTCCATAACGCGAATCGGCTCGCCCGCCCCCGCCTCGGTCCAGAGATTCTTGCCCAGGCGGCCCGCATTATTGGAGATCAGGGCATTGGCCGCATCCAGAATATTTCCGTGGGAGCGATAGTTCTGCTCGAGCTTGATTAAGTGCTTGACCCCAAACTCACTCTCGAAGCGATGCATATTGGCAACATCGGCCCCACGAAAGGCATAGATGCTCTGATCATCGTCGCCCACAGCAAAGATGCCGCCACCCGGGCTTCCCAATAGCTTGAGCCATTGATACTGCAGGGGATTGGTGTCTTGAAACTCATCGATCAAGACATGCGAGAAGCGGGCTCGGTAGTGCTCACGAATTGCATCGGAGCGGCCCAGCAACTCCACCGAGCGAAGCATGAGTTCACCAAAATCCACCACACCCTCTCGCTGGCACTGATCGTCATAGGCCTGGTAGAGCTCAATGTGCCGACGGTTGTAGCCATCTGAATCGTCGATGTCGCCCGCACGAAGGCCTTGCTCTTTGGCGCTGTTAATAAAAAACTGCAGTTGCTTGGGTGGGTACTTCTCATCGTCCACCCCCAGCGCCTTGAGCAGGCGCTTGATCGCAGAGAGCTGGTCTTGGCTATCGAGAATCTGAAAGGTGGCGGGCAGGGCGGCATCCCGATGATGGGCACGCAAGAAGCGGTTGCAAAGGCCGTGAAAGGTGCCAATCCACATGCCCTTTAAGTTTACCGAAATCATCGCCCCGAGCCGGGCGAGCATCTCTCGGGCCGCCTTGTTGGTGAAGGTCACGGCCAATATGCCCATGGGGCTGACCTGGCCCGTGGAGACCAGCCACGCAATGCGCGTGGTGAGAACACGCGTCTTTCCACTTCCCGCCCCGGCAAGGATCAGCGCGGGCTCAGGGGGCAAGGTCACGGCCTCTTGTTGCGGGGGGTTGAGACCCGCAAGAAGCGGGGATCCCGAGGCCGACGTGGATCGTGATTGCGGGTCCGACGAGGTCGAAAAGCTTGAGAGGGAATTCGAAGACATCTGGGCATTCTAGGCGCTCATGCGCGCTCGCCCCCCGGCCAAGCCCTTCAGACTAAAATCGAGGCCCATGTCTCTGCAAAACACCCCCTACCAAGCCCAAGCCCTCGAGAAATCAATCCAAGCCGAATGGGCGGAGTCCCAGGCGTACAAGGCCATCGAGAACGACCCGCGCTACCCGAAAGGCAAGTTCTACGCCTGCTCCATGCTGCCCTACCCCTCGGGCCGACTCCACATGGGCCACGTGCGCAACTACACCATCAACGACGTGATGGCCCGCGCCCTTCGTATGCAGGGCTACAACGTGCTCATGCCAATGGGCTGGGATGCCTTTGGGCTGCCCGCAGAGAATGCCGCTATGGCCAATGGCGTGGCACCTGCAGCCTGGACCCACGACAACATCGCCTACATGAAGCAGCAGATGCACTCGATGGGCCTGGCAATTGACTGGACTCGCGAGACCGCCACCTGCGAAGCCGATTACTACAAGTGGAACCAGTGGCTCTTCCTAAAGATGCGCGAGAAGGGTATTGCCTATCTCAAGACAGGCACAGTGAACTGGGATCCCATCGACCAGACGGTGCTGGCCAACGAACAGGTTGTCGATGGCCGGGGCTGGCGCTCCGGTGCCGTGGTCGAGAAGCGCGAGATTCCCATGTACTACCTGGGCATCACCCAGTACGCGCAAGAGCTGCTCGATGGACTCCATGGATTGGGCTGGCCGGAGCGGGTCAAGCTCATGCAAGAGAACTGGATTGGAAAATCAAGCGGCGTTCGATTTGCCTTCCCCCACAAGATCACAGACAGCAACCATCAATTGGTGGGCAATGGCCGGGTCTATGTCTTCACCACACGGGCCGACACCATCATGGGTGTGAGCTTCATGGCCGTGGCACCCGAGCATCCACTGGCGTCTGTCGCAGCGGCCAACAATCCCGCACTGGCGGCATTCATTGAGAGCTGCCAGTCCGGCGGTGTGGCCGAGGCAGACCTTGCCACCCGAGAGAAAGAAGGCATGGACACGGGCCTTGTGGTGGCCCATCCCATCACCGGCGAAAACATTCCGGTCTGGGTCGGCAACTATGTGCTGATGAGTTATGGCGATGGTGCCGTGATGGGTGTGCCGGCCCACGACGAGCGCGATTTCGAATTTGCACTCAAGTACGGCCTGCCCATCAAGCAGGTGATTGCCAAGACCACTGCAGGCCAGCCATCGCAGCCATCGAGTGCATCTTCAGACATGTTCGATGCCACTCAATGGCGTGAGTGGTATGCCGACAAAGAGGCCGTCGCCTGTGTGAATTCAGGGAAGTTCGATGGACTCGACCACCCGAGCGCGGTCGATGCTGTGGCCAAGGAACTTGCCAAGCGGGGCCTGGGTGAGAAAAAGAGCACGTTCCGATTGCGCGACTGGGGCATCTCAAGACAGCGCTACTGGGGCACACCCATCCCCATTATTCACTGTGCGCATTGTGGCGAGGTGCCCGTGCCCGAGGCCGATCTCCCCATGGTCCTTCCCCCCGACCTGGTCCCCGATGGCAGTGGCAATCCACTCAACAAATCCGAAGCATTCCTGAAGGTTTCCTGCCCCACCTGCGGCAAGCCGGCGCGGCGCGAGACCGACACCATGGACACCTTCATCGACTCGAGTTGGTACTACATGCGCTATTGCTGTCCGGGCAACCATTCGGCCATGGTCGATGAGCGGCTCGAGCACTGGATGCCCATGGACCAGTACATCGGGGGCATCGAGCATGCGGTGCTGCACCTTCTCTACGCGCGCTTCTGGACCAAAGTCATGCGCGACCTGGGCCTTCTAAAGTTCAATGAACCCTTCACCAATCTGCTCACCCAGGGCATGGTGCTCAACGAGACCTACTACCGCGAAGACGCCTCGGGCCGAAAGACCTGGTTCAACCCCGCAGAGGTCAACCTCGAGACCGACGACCGCGGACGCCCAACCGGCGCCACCCTGATCTCCGACGGCAAGCCCGTTCAGATTGGCGGCACCGAGAAGATGTCGAAGTCGAAGAACAATGGCATCGATCCCCAGGCCCTCATCGACCGATACGGGGCCGACACCGCAAGGCTCTTCACCATGTTTGCCTCTCCGCCCGAACAGACCCTTGAATGGTCGGAGTCTGGCGTGGAAGGTGCGCACCGGTTTCTGCGTCGACTATGGGTCTTCGCAACGCAGAACGAGGCCTGGCTCAAGGCCATCGGAGCCAAATGCCTGAAAGCCGACGGAGCCGACGGCGTCCGTGCACATGCAAGCAGTTCGAGCGCTGCCACAACCCTTCGCAGGGAGGTCCATGAACTCCTCAAGCAGGCCGACTTCGATATCGGCAGACGCCAGTACAACACGGTGGTCTCGGCCTGCATGAAGATGCTCAACACACTTGAAGAGGCCGCCAAGCCTGCGGCACTCTCTGCGGCAAGCGAATCAGACTTGCAATCGTTGCGCATGGCACTGGCCGAAGGGCTTGGCATCTTGCTGCGCATCCTCTACCCCATCGTGCCCCACATTTGCTGCGAACTCTGGGCCTGCCTGGGCTTCGGCTCGAGTCGAGCAAGCCTCATCAATGCCGCCTGGCCCGAAGTCGATGAGGCAGCCTTGGCCCGCGCGGAAATCGAACTCATGCTTCAGGTCAATGGGAAACTTCGCGGAAGCCTTCAAGTCGCGGCCACCGCCACAGAACAAGAAATTGGCGCATTGGCCCAGGCCAGCGAGGCATTCCAAAAGTTTTCCGAGGGCCGCCCATTGAAGAAGTGCGTAGTGGTGCCTGGGCGCCTCGTGAACCTGGTGGCATAAAAGACAATAGAAACGACAAATCCATGAACCGAAGACAAACCCTTCAAAGGCTTGCTCCCCTGGCGGGACTGGCACTGCTTGGCGCATCCATGGGGCTTTCGGGCTGCACCGGCTGGCGAGTCCGCGGCGGTGCCTTGAGTTTCGACTTCCAATCCATAATGATTCTCTCGCCCGAGCAGCAGGTCAACATCGACAGAGGCGATCCCGGCACCACGCGTTATCCGCAAGTCACCTCGGGCGGAGGGCTTGTCCCGAGACTGCGCCAAGAACTCCGTGCCCGACACAAGAAGACCTTGGTCGAGACCATCCTGCAGGCCCAGGTGGTCCTCAAAATCAAGCGCATCGAGACCCGCAAGCTCGCGTTGAGCTTCACCAGTGCGGGCCAAGTCCGCGAGTTTGAGTTGCGCATGGAACTCGACTACAGCATCGAGGACAACAATGGGCGCATCCTCACGCCCGATGCAAGCCTCGAGGTGGTGAGAACACTGGCCACCCTGGAGACAACCACCTTGGCCACCTCCAACGAAGAGGCGTCGCAGTTGGCATCCATGGAAGTATTCCTCGTCCAACAAATCATTCGGCAGCTCGCAGCACTGCGCAATGCCCCTCCATCGACTCGACCCCAGACGCCCTGAGGGTCTTCCTCGGCTGCTCACAGACAAACTGGCCGCGCAGGGCACGTCATCGAGAGGGCCCATCTGGGCCATCTGCTGCGAGGAACCCATCCTTCAACGCGAGGCCCTCGATGCACTCCGCGCATGCCTTCAAAATGCCGGCTTTGAAGAGCGAATCAGTGACACGCCCGACCGCAGTTTCGACTGGGCCGAGTGGCTTGCCAATGCCAAGAGCCGATCGCTACTGAGTGACAAGCGCAGCATCGAACTGCGACTGCCCACTGGCAAACCGGGGCTTGAGGGAAGCAAGGCCATTCAGGCCTGGTGCCAGAACCCCCCAGAAGACGTCTGTCTGAGCCTGGTACTCCCGCGAGTCGACAAGACGCTGGCCTCGAGCAGTTGGTTCAAGGCGCTCGAGCAGCATGGGCAAGTCATCTCCATTCAAGAGCTCCCTGCATCCGATCGGCCCCAGTGGATTGCCAATCGATTGGCCAGGGCTGGCTTGAGTGCGGAGCCCAAGGCCGTGGCTTGGCTGGCCCATCGATGCGAGGGAAATCTCACCGCCGCGGCCCAAGAGGTCGACAAGCTTGCGCACCTGCCTCGGCCCCCGGGGCAGGAGAAGACCCCCATTTCATTGGAAGAGATGCAATCGGCCATCACCGACCAGGCACGCTTCAATCCCTTTCAACTTGGGGAGACGCTGGTGGCCGGCAGCGCCTCTCGAAGTCTGAGAATGATTCGGGGCCTTCGCGAAGAAGGCGAGCCATTGCCAATATTGATCTGGAGCGCGGCAAACGCCTGTCGACGCCTGCCCGAGGCGCGAGCAAGAGAGGCCATGCGGCAGATTGCCCTGATCGATACAATGGCCAAAGGCCTCTCCTATGAGCAAGACCCATGGGTGGCGCTTGAACGCCTTGCCCTCTTTCTAGACCAACCGAACAGCCCATACTAAGCACACTGAGCCCATGCACCACGATCCGCTGCCCCAGATCGCCTCGCAGATGAATGCGATGGGCCAGTTCGCTCGCGCCGCATCGCGGGCAATGGCCGCTGCATCCACAGCCAAGAAGAATCAGGTGCTTGCCGACTTGGCCCAGCGGCTGAATCAAAACAGAGCCGCGCTCGTGCAGGCCAACCTCAAAGACATTAAGGCGGCCGAGGCTGCGGGCTCCGATGCCGCCTTCATCGATCGGCTCAAACTCAATGACAAGGTCATCGACGGCATGATCGCCGGCGTCAAACAAATTCATGACCTGGCCGATCCCATTGGAGAGATCAGCGGACTTCAACAGCAACCCTCGGGGATTCGGGTGGGGCGCATGCGCGTGCCCATCGGAGTGATTGGCATCATTTACGAGTCCCGACCCAATGTCACCGTTGATGCAGCCGCGCTCTGCATCAAGGCGGGCAATGCCACCGTCTTGCGTGGCGGCAGCGAGGCCTTTCATAGCAACACCGCGCTGGCGGAGTTTATCGGCCAGAGCCTGGCCGCCGCAGGCCTGCCCTCCACAGCAGTGCAATGCCTGCAGACCACCGATCGCGAAGCGGTTGGCGCCATGATTCGTCTCGACCAATACATCGATGTCATTGTTCCCAGGGGTGGGAAGTCTCTCATCGAGCGGATTTCTCGCGAGGCCACCATCCCGGTGATCAAGCACCTCGATGGGGTCTGCCACTGCTACATCGATTCGCATGCCGACGTTGAAAAGGCCATCCGAGTGGCAGACAACGCCAAGACGCAGCGGTACTCGCCATGCAACACAATGGAGACCCTTCTGGTTCATGACTCCATGGTGGAGAAGGCCTTGATGCCACTGGTAAAGATCTACCTCGAGAAGAAGGTGGAATTGCGGGTCTGCCCACGCACTCGATCTGCACTCGAACAACTCGGCCTGGCCACCTCGTCCTTGGTGGATGCGACAGAGGAAGATTGGCGCACAGAGTACCTCGCCCCGATTCTCTCGATTCGACTGGTGAAGGATCTCGATGAAGCCATCGACCACATCGAGACCCATGGCTCGCACCACACCGACACCATCCTCACCGAACACCATGGGCATGCCATGCGATTCATTCGCGAGGTCGATTCCGCCTCGGTCATGATCAATGCATCCACCCGTTTTGCAGACGGATTCGAGTTCGGATTGGGCGCAGAGATTGGCATCAGCACAAACAAGTTGCATGCAAGGGGCCCGGTGGGCCTCGAAGGTCTCACCACACAGAAGTTCGTGGTCTTTGGCAACGGCGAGACAAGGAGTTAAGCATTGGAACTGCTCTGGATTAAGGCCTTTCACATCATCTTCGTGGCGAGTTGGTTCGCTGGGCTCTTTTATCTGCCGCGCATCTTCGTGAACCTGGCCATGGTCGAGGCAGGCGAGGCCCATCGCGCCGAGCGCGAGCGACTCCAACTAATGGCCCGCAAGCTCTACCGTTTCATGCTCCCCCTCATGATCGGCACCTTGGTCTTTGGCCTCTGGCTCTGGATCGGCTACGGAATAGGAATGGGGTCAGGCAATGGCTGGATGCACGCCAAACTCCTCATTGTTGTGCTGCTCATCGGTTACCACCACATCTGCGGCAGCCTCCTAAAAAAGTTCGAGGCGGGCCAGTCCACCCGATCCCACGTCTGGTTCCGGTGGTTCAACGAGGCACCGGTCATCATGCTCATCGCCTCGGTGATCTTGGTCGTGGTCAAGCCCTTCTAAGATTCAAAAGGGCCGTTTGTCCAGAGACACGCTCTACTCGGGTTTCGCTGTCTGCCCCAAGGGCCTCGAAGCACTCTGCGCCGAGGAACTCTCCCACCTCGAGGGTCTCTCTGAGTGCCAAGCCGGCCGTGGGGGCGCACAGTTTCGAGGAACGGCAGAGGGCTTTGCACGAGCGAATCTCTGGTGCCGATTCCCCACACGCATTCTGCTGCTACTCGATCAGTTCCGGCTCCGCACGGCCGAAGACCTGCTAAGTGCGGCCCGGCGCGTTCCCTGGGAGCGATACATGACCCCAGAGCAATGCTTTCGGGTCGATGCCAACCAGGCCAAGGCACCCCTCTTCAAGCTGTCGTTGGGTTTCGCTTCACTTCGCATTAAAGATGGCCTCTGCGATCGAATGCGCGAACAGACCGGCCGTCGACCCGACGTGGACACCCATCTTCCCGACATCCGTGTCTGGCTCTTTGTGGATGCCGACAAGGCCACGCTCTCCATCGATACCACCGGAGAGCCCCTCTTCAAGCGGGGCTGGCGATTTGGCAAGGGTGAGGCGCCACTGCGAGAAAATCTAGCTGCCGCATTGATGCAAGTCGCCCAGTGGGATGGCGCATCGGCCTTGCATGACCCCATGTCTGGGAGCGGCACTCTCATCATCGAGGCCCTCTCGACCCACCTTGGACTTGCGCCGGGCTTTCATCCTGCCCGACCACGCAGCTTCGCCTTCGAGGGATTTGCCGCCGGCAGCGGTTTTCAGCGACTCCCCATGACCGCGCTCCGGCAGGAATGCGCCCAGCGTTGGCTCCAGGCCGAGTCGGTTCGACTTCCCACCATCACGGCCTGGGACAACGATGCACGAATGGTCAAGACCACCCAAGACAACCTCTCTCGTGCACTGCCCAACAAGATTGCCCAACAGGTCCAATGCGCAGAGCATGATTTTTTTAATACTGCTGCGCCAGGCGCGGCCGGCATGCTGGTTACCAATCCGCCCTACGGCGTGCGACTCAACATGGCCGAAGAGAATGAAGACAAGCGGCGAATCAGCGAGGTGCTCAAGCGCCATTACGCGGGATGGGCCGCCTGGATCCTCTCGGACGACCTTCAACTCGATCGCGCGATTCGACTCAAGGCCGCTCGACGCTTTCCGGTCTTCAATGGAGACATCGAGTGCCGCTGGATGCGATTCGATATGGTGGCGGGCTCTGCGCGATGACCGACGGCGGCATTCAATCCCGGCTCGAGGGCCTTCGCAGGGATATCTCTGAAGAGGCCAATGCCCTGGGGCTCAACCATTCCGCCTGGGGCCTTATTGCGGTGAGCAAGACCAAATCGATTGAGGCTGTGGCAGAGGCGTGGCATGCGGGCCAAAGAGATTTCGGCGAGAACTACGTGCAAGAGGGCGTCGAGAAGATTCAGCAGGCACAGGCCATGGGCATCGACGCCTGCTGGCACTTCATTGGCCCCCTTCAGAGCAACAAGACCCGCGACGTGGCAGAGCACTTCGACTGGGTCCACAGCCTCGACCGCTTCAAGATTGCCCTGCGTTTAAGCGACCAGCGGCCCCCAGCGTTGCCCCCCTTGCGCACCTGCATTCAGGTCAATATCAGTGGCGAGACAAGCAAGTCGGGGGTCTCGCTCGAAGCCCTGCCCGATCTCTGTGCCGAGGTCCAAGACCTCTCAAGGCGCGAGGGACGCATCGAACTCTGCGGGCTCATGGCCATACCCGAAGCCATCGGCGAAACCGCACCGCAGTTGAGCCCAGCCGATCAGTTGCATAGACAGACCCAAGTCTTCAAACAACTCGCCCAGGCGCTCGAGGCCCTTTCGGCTCGGCATGCCTTTCAAGCACCTTGTCTCTCGATGGGAATGAGCGATGACTGGAGGGCGGCCCTTCGAGCCACCCCGCCAGGTGTTCAAACCTGGCTAAGGATTGGTACCGCTATCTTTGGATCACGGTCCTAGGGCGAGCCGCCCCGGGCAAGCGGCAACAGTCTTAGGCGGCCAGCGCCTTGACGGCTGCAGCCAGACGGCTCTTATGACGAGCGGCCTTGTTTTTGTGAACGATTTTCTTGTCTGCAATTCGGTCGATCACGCTGGTGGCGGCCGAGAATGCGGCCACAGCGGCTTTGGAATCGCCCGCAGCAACGGCCTTGCGAACGGATTTCACCGCCGTGCGGTAGGAGGAGCGAAGACCGGCGTTCATGAGACGGCGGGTCGCGGCTTGTCGAGCACTCTTGCGAGCGGAGGCGGAGTTGGCCATGAATTGTCCTGAAACTGAAAACGGAAAGCCTGTCACTATATCCGTTCCGATGAATCTACTCAAGACCGTCGCCACTGTCAGCGGGCTCACCCTGCTCTCCCGGGTCACTGGCCTGATCCGCGAAGTCCTCACCGCAAGCCTCTTCGGGGCGGGTGCCCAGACCGACGCTTTTTTCGTTGCTTTCCGTCTTCCCAACCTCCTGCGCCGCCTCTTTGCAGAGGGCGCCTTCACCCAGGCTTTTGTTCCCGTGCTTGGGCAGGTCAAGGCCCAGCAAGGCGAAGAAGCCGCCAAGTCCTTGGCCGGGCGTGCCGCCCTCCTGCTTTTTCTGGGACTTGCAGTGCTCGTGGTGCTTGCCATTGTGGCCGCCCCCCTACTGGTCTGGCTGATGACAGGCGGTTTTTCGGGTGACACCGCCCGATTCGACCTCGCCACAGAGATGACCCGATGGATGTTCCCCTACATCCTGCTCATTTCAATGGTCGCCTTGGCGGCTGGGGTGCTCAATACCTTTTCGGAGTTCAGGCTGCCCGCCTTCACCCCAGTCCTTCTCAATCTCTCATTCATTGGCACTGCCCTCCTTCTGGCCCCGCGACTGCAGGAGCCCATCTGGGCCCTGGTTGTTGCCGTGCTCGTCGGTGGCCTGGCCCAACTCCTGCTGCAGTTCTGGGGGCTGCGCCGCCTGGGTCTCCTAAGGGGGTGGTCATCGAGCTGGCTGCGCCCCTGGACAGGCCTTCGATCGGCAACACAAGACCCACATGTGAAGCGGATGCTCACTCTTATGCTACCGGCCAGTCTGGCGGTGTCGGTTGCCCAGGTGAGCTTGGTCATCAATACCCACATCGCCTCCCGACTCGAGGAAGGAAGTGTGTCTTGGCTCACTTACGCCGACCGGCTCATGGAGTTCCCCACCGCCCTGCTCGGTGTGGCCCTGGGCACGGTGCTTCTGCCCAGCCTCACCCAGTCCCACAACGAGGGCAACCCCCAGCGCACCTCGGAACTCATCGACTGGGGCCTTCGTCTTGTTGTCCTTCTGAGTATTCCCGCCGCCGTCGCCCTGGCATTCATGTCGGTGCCACTCACGGCCGGCCTCTTTCACTACGGCGCCTTCGATGCCCAAGACCTTGAGATGACGGCAATGGCCATGTCGGCCTACTCAGTGGGGTTGCTTGGGCTGATTGCGGTCAAGGTTCTTGCGCCCGGCTTCTACGCCCAGCAAAACATCAAGACACCGGTCAAAGCGGCCCTCTTTACCCTGGTGCTCACTCAACTGCTCAACCTCGCAACCGTCCCGCTCTTCCAGCATGCTGGCCTCGCCCTCTCCACCAGCCTGGCCGCCTGCGCCAACGCACTCTTGCTCTATTGGCAGTTGCGCCGCCGCGGCCACTACAACCCTCTTCCCGGATGGGCCTGGTTCTGGCCGAAGGTCTTGATCGCAGGCCTTGCCATGGCAGCCCTCACCCACTGGATGGTGGGCCAGTACGATTGGGTCTCCGGGCAAACCGCCCCAATGGAGCGACTGGTCGCTCTTGCAGCAGTCATGCTTCTGGCCTCGGCCAGCTACCTTGCTCTGCTCAGCCTCTTTCGCGTGAAGTGGCTGGGTTTCCTTCGCCCACCCGCACCATGACCATGTCCCAAGACCAATCCACCCATTCACTTGCAGGCCTGCGAATCGCATTTCTCGGCGGCGGCAACATGGCAGGCGCCATGATCAAGGGCCTGCTTCAGGCAAAAACCGGCAGCCCCCAAACAAGTGCCAGCCAGCCACATGGGCCAACAATCTACGTGGCCGAGCCCAACCCAGAGGCACGCGAGCGGCTCCACTCCATGGTGGCCAAAGAGGCCCGCGATCAACTTCAAGTCTTCAAGGGCCTCGACACCCTCGCCGATGAAGTCTCTGCGAGTAATGAGTCCATCGACTGGCTCGTTCTGGCAGTCAAGCCACAGCAGGCGCAGGCCTCTCTCACAGCCGTCTCGCAAAAGGCTGCCGCACTCATCGCACAGAGCCGTCTTCTCTCCATCGCCGCGGGACTTCCCATTGGCCTGCTCGCTCAGTGGAGCGGCCACCGGCGCATTGTTCGGGCCATGCCCAATACACCGGCCATGATTGGCGAAGGCGCATGCGGTGCATTTGCCGACCCAAGCATCGAAATGCAAGAGAGACAGCAGGCCGACGCCATTCTGAGTGGCACGGGCGAACTCATCTGGCTCACCGACGAATCACTTATCGATGCCGTCACCGCCTTGTCGGGCTCCGGTCCCGCCTACGTCTTTCGGATGATTGAGATTCTTCGCGATGCCGGCACCGAGTTGGGCCTCCAGAAAGAGGAGTCGTACCGGCTCGCGGTTCAAACCTTTCGAGGTGCCATTGCCTTGCTCGAACAATCGCCCGAGGGACCCGAGGCACTGCGCGAGCGGGTGACCTCAAAAGGTGGCACCACACAGGCGGCACTGGAATCGATGGAGGCACTCGGGCTTGCCAAGGTTCTGCAAGAGTCGGTGAAGGCTGCGCATGCGAGAGCAAAGGCCCTCGCAACCGAGGCGGGCAAGAAGACGTAATTAGTAGAGAAGGTTCTGGGCTGCGAAATCCAGCGCAAGTCCGACCCATAAAAGAAGGCCGACCCAGTGGCTCTTCTGGAAGACCCAGAAACAATCCTCACGCTGCCGACTGCGAAGCCGACGCATCAACACAATCGACCATGCCACCGCGAGTACCCAGGCGATGAGGTAGAGCCAGCCAACCGAGGTCTTCCAAAGAACCAAGAGCATCAACGCAAGAAAAATAGCTTGCAAGGCCCAGACCGCAGCAACATCGAAACGCCCGAAGAAAATCGCTGAACTTCTCACACCGAGTCGAAGGTCGTCGTCTCGATCCACCATGGCATAGGCGGTGTCATAGGCAATGGCCCAAGCAAAATTGCCCAACATAATCCACCAGGCAATACTCGCCACCTGTCCGTGCGTGTCGGCAAACGCCATGGGAATACCGAATCCGAATGCAAGGCCAAGAACCGCCTGCGGCATTGGAAAGAACCGCTTGAAGTACGGATAAACCGCCGCAACGAAGACCGCCACATAGGCGTACTGCGCGGCCAAGTCATTCAGATACCAGAGCAGACTGGCCGAGGCCCCCAACAACACCAGAGCAATCAGAAGGGCTTCAATCAGGCTCACCTCGCCGGTGGCCAAGACACGATTCGAAGTCCGCGAGACTTCACCATCGAATCGGCGGTCGGCAATGTCATTGAGAACGCAGCCGGCCGCTCGCATTAGAACAGTGCCCGCCACGAAGACCAGCAGCCGGGGGAAGTCAGGAAGGCCTTGGGCTGCAAGCCACAAGGCCCAGAGGGTGGGCCACAACAAGAGCCAAATGCCAACGGGCTTGTCGAATCGCGCAAGGCGCCAATAAGAATTTAATCGCGCGAAGGCATTGGGCTTCTGAGACATGCCCTATTTTAAAGGCTTGCTCCCCTCAATCGCCTGGGGCCTATCGGCACCGGGTCCTTTGGGGCGCTTGGGCTCGGCTATGGCTTGTACCGAGACCACCAAGCCAGATTTCTTCATTCGCTCGAGCTTTTTGGGACCCAGCCCAGGAACCCGCTCGATGAGGTCGGCCTCGCCTTTAAAGGCGCCCCCACGTGCACGTTCACTCAGAATCTTCTTGGCCATGGCGGGGCCAATGCCGTGAATGGTCTCGAGTTCGGCCGAAGAGGCCCGATTCACATCGACTGCCGCATGAGCAAGAAGCGTGAACATACTCATGCCCAGGGCCAAAAGAAGCTTTTGAATCATTTCGATCTCCTCTCTAAAAACCAAGGAGGCTAGGCGGCTGAATGGAGCAGCACCAGCATCGAAACGACCGAGGCAAACGACCGAGGCAAACTACCGAGGCAAACTACCGAGGCAAACCACCGAGGTAAACCACCGAGGCAAACCACCGAGGCCTAAGAAAACTGCCAGCGAGTGATTGAAAGACCGGCGATCTAGGAGCGCGAAACAGCGCGCATTGAATCCCAAGAAAAACAGCCTGGGCATTGCCAGGCATGGTGACGACCCATGTAGCCACAAGAAGCACAGACATAGGGGCCGTCTTCGGTGGTCTCTGCGCTGGGCGTCAGTCTCGGATGAGCGGGCAATATCCTGCTGGCCTCCGGGACGCGCTCGAGTTCCATTAGGAGGTGGAATCGAATGCCTTGATAGCGGGCACGGTCGGCCTCACTCATCGACACGGGTTCGGTCGAAAGCAGTCGATCGAGAACCACCAGGGCCTCCTGCCAACGCCGCTGCCTCTGGAGCAAGTCGAGTTGCCCTGCCATGCCGGGCAATGCCATAGCAGTCGACTCCAGCATCTGATAAGACTCCATGGCTCGATCGATGATGCCCGCTGCCTGATAGTCGCGCGCAAGCTCAAGCAGTGCGGCCTCTCGGTCCACCTCAAGAAGATCGCTGCGACCGAGCACCGCTAGGTGGGCCTCAATGGCCCGATCGGGCTGGCCCTCCTCTCGCAGAAGGCGCCCCAAGGCAATCTGAAGATTGATCTGTTCGGGCGCAGAACGCACCACCGAGAGCAACTGCCCCATGGCCAGTCTGCGCTCGCCCTTGACCAGCGCAGCCACGCCCTGACTCAACTCCTGAAACAGCTGGTCACGAACCGAGACACCGTCTTGGCGTCGATCAATCTTGGCTGTTAGCCATCCCAGTGCGAATAAAAGCGGCAGGGCGAGAAGCCATGCCAGATCGATTTCAATCACACCGACTCAGAGGGATTGACCCGTTGCCGAAGCTCTTTGCCCGGCTTGAAATGGGGGACCCGCTTGGCAGGCACACGAACCTCTTCACCCGACTTTGGGTTGCGGCCCACACGCGGGGGGCGGGTGGTCACCGAGAAGGTGCCAAACCCGCGAACCTCAATACGCTCGCCCTTGCCCAAGGCCTCGGTCATTGCGCGCAACAACAAACGCACCGAGACCTCACAGTCACGGTGCATGAGCTGAGCGCTCAAGCCCAGAGCGGGGTTATTGAGGCGCTCGGCAAGACGGAGGATCAATTCAGATCGGGTCATGGCGAGCGCCCTTCGGAGCGAAACGCTTAGGCGTCCGACTGGCCGTCGAGCTTGGCCTTGAGCAACGCACCCAGGTTGGTGGTGCCCGATGAGGTCGAGCCACTCTCAGAGGCCATCTTCTGCAGCACATCGGCGGCCTCGGCGCTGTCTTTGGCCTTGATCGAAAGATTGATCGAACGGGTCTTGCGATCGACGTTCACAATCATGGCCTCGACCGAGTCGCCCTCTTTCATGTGGCTACGGGCATCTTCAACGCGCTCACGCGAAATGTCGGATGCACGCAGATAGCCCTCGACATCGTCGGCGAGAGAGATCGTGGCGCCCTTGGCATCGACCGACTTCACAATGCCAGTGACGACCATGCCCTTCTCGAATCGCGAGGAGCCACCACCGCTCGAGGACGATGCGCCACCGGTCGGGTCTCCACTGAGTTGCTTCACACCGAGAGAGATGCGCTCGCGCTCGACATCAATGGCGAGAACCACGGCCTCGACCTCATCGCCCTTCTTGTAATTGCGAACAGCCTCTTCACCGGAATCCGTCCAGGAGAGATCCGAGAGATGCACCAGACCATCGATGTTGCCGGGCAGGCCAATGAATACGCCGAAGTCGGTGATCGACTTGATCTGACCAGAGACCTTGTCACCCTTCGAGACACTGGAGGCAAACTCTTGCCATGGGTTGGCACGGCACTGCTTCATGCCCAAGGAGATGCGACGACGCTCGCCGTCTATCTCGAGGACCATCACTTCGCCTTCGTCACCAACCTGAACCACCTTCGCGGGGTTCACGTTCTTGTTGGTCCAGTCCATTTCCGAGACGTGGACCAGGCCTTCAATACCCGGCTCGACCTCAACGAATGCACCGTAATCGGTGATGTTCGTGACCTTGCCAAACAGACGGGTGCCTTGGGGGTAGCGGCGTGCGATGCCATCCCAGGGATCATCACCGAGTTGCTTGATACCCAGCGAAACGCGGTTCTTCTCTTGATCGAAACGCAGCACCTTGGCTGTAACTTCCTGGCCCACGGTGAGGACTTCCGAAGGGTGACGCACACGACGCCAGGCCATGTCGGTGATGTGCAAAAGGCCATCGATGCCACCAAGGTCGACGAATGCGCCGTAGTCGGTGATGTTCTTGACCAGACCCGTGACCACCGAGCCCTCTTTGAGGTCCTCGATGAGTTTGGCGCGGTCCTCGCCTTGCGATGTCTCCACCACAGCACGACGCGAGAGCACCACGTTGTTGCGCTTGCGGTCGAGTTTGATAACTTTGAACTCAAGGGTCTTGCCCTCGATGTGCGAGGTGTCCTTCAGGGGACGTGTGTCGACCAGCGAACCGGGTAGGAAGGCACGAATGCCATTGGTCATGACGGTGAGTCCACCCTTGACCTTGCCATTGACAGTACCAATCACCAACTCGCCGGATTCAAGTGCCTGCTCAAGGCTCACCCAAGCCGCCAGGCGCTTGGCGCGATCGCGCGAGAGACGGGTCTCTCCACGGCCATCTTCTAGAGACTCAATGGCCACTGAAACAAAGTCGCCCTCTTTGACATCAAGAGCGCCTTGGTCGTTTAAGAATTCTTCAACGGGGATGAAGCTCTCGGACTTGAGTCCGGCATTCACCACCACATGGTTTTGATCCACTCGCAGAACTTCGGCGGTGATCACTTCTCCCGCACGCATTTCTTGGCGGGCAATCGACTCAGCAAACAGTGCAGCAAAAGAATCAGCGGGCGCAGAACCGCCCTGGGTAATAGGTTGAACAGGCATTAAAAGGTTTCCAGTTGCACACCGCCCGACAGCGCGAGCGATGGAGTTTTACCGCAGACCCCCCGAAAGAGTCTTTGGCAGATATGGCTTCAAGGCTTGCGCCCCAAGGCCCCCAAAACAACACCATCAAATAAACATCTACAAATACAGCGAGTCGACAAGGATATTAGAAAAGCTTTTTTTCTTCAAATAGTTGTATGGCCGCGCGATCTGATCCGATGGGCGGCCAAAACCGCCGCGACAGTCTCATCAATCGACTGGGCAGTGGAGTCGACCAGCACCGCCCCCGACTCGGGGTCGAACCTTAGCGGCGCCACGGGGCGGGCAGCATCCCGCGCATCCCGAGCCGCCAGGTCTGCGGCAATCGTTGCGACATCGGCCTGTATTCCTCGGGCCTGCAACTGGGCCACCCGGCGTTGGGCCCGGGCCTCGGGCGTTGCGGTCAGAAAAACCTTGGTTGCTGCCTGAAGGAAAACCACGGACCCCATGTCGCGGCCATCGGCCACCAGGCCCGGCGCTCGGGCCCAATCACGTTGGCGACGAAGTAAGGACCTGCGAACTTCGGGTAGGGCCGCCACCTCCGAGGCCCGATTGCCAATGGCCTCGGCCCGAATGGCCTGACTCACATCGCGCCCGTCGAGAAGAATCTGCTCTCCAACAAAGACCACGGGCATCTCCAGTGCCCAGGCGGCCAGCGTGGACTCATTGGCCGACCCAACCTCGGTGGCCAGGCCCAGCGCCGAAGCCTTATCGAGGCTGTAGAGCGCCAACAATCTGTAGAGCGAGCCACTGTCGAGGTAGCGATAGCCAAGCGCAGCCGCCACCCTTGCCGCCACCGTGCCCTTGCCTGAGGCGGTTGGCCCGTCGATGGCAATCACGTCCACCGCCTGCGCGCAGACGTCGGAGAGCACATCGAAGTACTCGGGGAAGGTTTTGTTGACGCAGGCGGGGTCTTGAATGAGGACCACCCTTGGATTCTCTGTCTCGGGAGAATGGCCCCGACGCTCGACTGAACAAACCACAGTCTCACCGCCGGGGCCATTAACCCCCGAGCCCCTCGAACTGGCGGCCTCATCAGTACGGCGGAGATGCCCATCTTGCGGGGCAACCGAAGGCGTTAACGCCCCTGCTGCCGGGAACACGGACTCGGGTGCAGTCTCCGGAGTTAACGGCCTCGCAGATGAACCGGCGGTCTCATCAGCACGGCGGAGATGCCCATCTTGCGGGGCGACCGAAGGGGTCAACGCCCCTGCCGGCGGGGACACGGACTCGGGTGCAGTCTCCGGAGTTAACGGCCTCCTGGACGAGACTGTGGTTTGTTCAGTCGAGACAGGAGGCCGTTCTCCGGAGTTGACATCCCCGCCGTGCCGAAAGGCCGCCAACGAAAACGCCATTGCCACCCGATGGTCCTCATACGTCTCAATCGATGCCGACTGCAATTGCGCCGGCGGATGCACCACCAACCAATCCTCGCCCACCTCCACCGTGGCCCCAAGCTTCTGAACCTCAGTCGCCATGGCCGCAATGCGATCGGTCTCCTTCACCCGCCACGACCCAATGTTTCGCAACTTTGTGGGCCCCTTTGCATAGAGCGCCATCGGCACCAAGGTCATGGCTGCATCGGGAATGTGATTGCAGTCCAAATCAATGCCCACCAAACCCTCTGGCCCTGCCGCGGTCTCAATGAAGTCGTCGCCCCAGCGAACCCTCGCCCCCATCTTCTCCAATGCGTCTGCAAATCGAATATCGCCCTGCAGGCTGTCACGCCCCACGCCCAACACACGCACCGGGCCCCCACCCAGAACACCAGCCGCTACAAAGTAAGAGGCCGAAGAGGCATCGCCTTCCACAACCAACTCACCGGGGCTCACCAGACCACCCTGCACTTCAAATACACCCGGAGAGGGCTCGGCAACCTTCACCGAAAACCGCTTGAGCAAGGCCAGAGTAAGGTCGACATAAGGCCGGCTGATCAACTCCCCTTCGGCCCGCACAACAACCACTGAATTGCCCGCGCGCTGTGAAAGCAGCGGCGCCATCTGCAGAATGCCCGTAAGAAATTGGCTCGAGGTCTGGGCACGAACCACCAATTCGGTCTGCGCCGACACATTGAATCCACCCCAGGCACGCAAGGGCGGGAACCCCTGGTTCGACTCGTACTCAATTCGTGCGCCCACGGCCAGCAGGCCATCCACCAGATCACCAATAGGCCGCTCATGCATTCGTGGCACACCATGCAAACGAATGCTGGTCTCGCTGTTCTCGAGCCCCGCAGCAATAGCGGGCAGCAGGGTTCGAATGGTCAGCCCAGAATTGCCAACGAAACATTCGGTGCTCTTGGCCGCCAGCGGAAATCGCCCCGCCACACCATGAACAAGAACATCGCCTCCTTGCTGTTCAATTCGAACTCCCAATTGACGCAGTGACTCCAACATCACCGCGGTGTCATCCGACACCAGAAGGCCGCGCAATTGGGTCACTCCGCTGGCCAGGGCCGCGAGCAACAAGGCGCGATTCGAGAAGCTTTTGCTGCCCGGCAGGCGCACCTCACCGCGTGCACCGTCGCGAAGGTCCATGGTGTAACTGTTCATTGGGGGCTTGCTAAAACTGGCGGCGCCAATCAGCGGCCTCGGACAGGCCCTGAATCAGCGCAGTGCGGTCGCCCTTCTCAAGTGCCTGCGAGAGACCATCAAACGCCAACCTCCAATGACCAAGAAGTTCACGCATGGCGTCTCGATTGTCGAGCATGATCTCGGCCCACAACTCTGGCGAAGAGGCTGCAATTCGTGTGGTGTCGCGAAGTCCACCACCATGAAGGTTCTGGGCCATGCGCGCCATTGGACTGCGAGAAAGCATGGCGGCCAAACCAAAGGAAACCAGATGCGGAAAATGGCTGATGGCCGCAAGCACTGCATCGTGGTCGCGTAGAGGCAAGGGCGTGGGCTGCCCACCCAGGGCCAGCCAGAATGATTCTGCGTCGGCCACCGCGGACTCGGGTGTCTCGTCGAATGCAGAGACAAGAATCCGCGCAGAGACAAAGAGCGAATCGGATGCGGCCTCTGGCCCACTGCGCTCCGAACCGGCCATTGGGTGGCAGGGAACGAACTTCGAGACAAGCAGCGCGCGAGCCGAAGACTCAAGCGACGCCACCGACTCCATCAGGGCATGCTTGGTGCTGCCGCAATCGGTAATGAGTCGAATCGACTTCTCAAACCACGGCTCCTTGAGTCGCATGCCCAGGCTCTGAATAGTCTTCGCAATGGCCTGAACGGGACTCGCCAAGACCAATACGGACTCCACATCGCTCGATGCATTCATGGCATCGAGTAGCGCAGCAAGGTCCTGAAATGAGCGACTCGCAAACCCCAGGGAAACAGCCTTTCCGCCCTGAGCGGGGTCCATCACCCAGACATCCTCTGCAACGCCACGGGCCCTCGCGGCCGCAGCCACCGAACCCCCAATCAGGCCAGCCCCAATAACAACCAGCCGGGTAAGTTTCACTTCTCTCCCCGCGCGAGTGCCTGCATGGCATCCAGGAAGACGGCATTCTCTTCACGCAGACCGACCGAGACCCGCAGATGCTTGGGCAATCCGTAATTCGCCACGGGCCGGGTGATCACACCCTTTGCAAGAAGCGCCTCAAAGCATCGAACGCCAAGGGGCTTGCCCGCATCTCCAGTCACGGCATCGAGGGCCGCCACGAAGCTTGCCGAGGTGGAGAGATCGACCAATACAAAGTTGCCTCTGGAAGGCAACACATGCAGGCCCAGGTCTCGAAGTCCACGCGAGAGCTGAACCAGGCCCTCGCGATTGAGCGCAGCCGATTCGGCCAAAAATTCTTCATCGAACAAGGCTGCCGAGGCCGCAGCCTGTGCCAGCGAATTCACATTAAAGGGCTGCCTTACGCGATTGAGAAGATCGGTCACGGCGGGCTGCGCCACCCCGTAACCCACCCGCAGACCGGCAAGCCCATAGGCCTTCGAGAAGGATCGAGAGACCAAGAGATTGGGATGGTGACGGACCCAATCAAAGGCGTCGTAATGCTCCGAGGGCTCTAAGTATTCTGTGTAGGCCTCATCAAGCACCACCAAAACATCTTCTGGAATTCCATCAATAAATGCCTTGAGCGACTTGGCCTCAATGAAACTCCCAGTCGGGTTGTTCGGATTGGCCACCCAGACCACTGCGGTCTTTGAAGTGACTGCCGCCCGCATGGCATCGAGGTCGTGGCCAAGATCATTGGCCTTGGCCGGCACCACCACCGATGTCCCGCCATTGGCCTGAGTGGCCAATGCATAGACGGCAAAAGAATGCGCCGCATAGAGTGACTCTCGGCCCGGCCTCAGAAAGGCATGGGCCACAAGCTCCAGAATGTCATTGCTGCCGTTGCCCAGGGTGATCCAGTCCATGGGCAGATCGAAGCGACGTGAGATGGCGAGTTTCAAATCATGGCCATTGCCATCGGGGTAGCGGCCCAGATCGGCACTGGCATCCAACATCGCCTGGCGCGCCTTTGGGCTCATGCCCAGCGGATTCTCATTCGAGGCGAGCTTCACAATCGAGTCTTCGGTAAAGCCGTAGAGCCTTGCAATCTCAGCGATGGGCCGCCCGCCCAGATAAGGCGCAATCGCGCGAATGTAGTCGGGGGCCTGGTTCTCGATGCTCATGGTTGATCGGTGAGCTTGTCAAAAAGTGGATAGGAGCCAAGCAACTTAAAGAGCCCCGCCCGCTCACGAATCTCATCCAAGGCTGCGGCCACTTTGGTATCCGAGCGGTGCCCCACAAGGTCGACATAGAAGAAGTACTCCCACTTGCCTGCCCCAAGTTGACGCGCAGGCCGCGATTCAAATCGCTTCATCGACACACCATGACGCGCCAAGGGCTCAATCAACGAGAGCATCGCCCCGGCCCGATCCGGCACAGAGAGAATCAGTGAGGTCTGGTCAGTGCCGCAGCCATCGGGCAGAAAATCTCCCAGTGCGGCAAATCGTGTGCGATTGCTTGGATCGTCTTCAATTCGCTCGGCCAAGGCCTTGAGTTGATAGTGATCGGCCGCCACCTGACCCGCAATGGCGGCAACGCTGGGATCGTTGGCCGCCATCTGCGCGGCCTGGCCATTGCTCGATACAGGCACCCTGGTGATACCCGGCCAGTGGGCATCAAGCCACTGTTGGCACTGGGCCAGCGCCTGGGCATGGGCCACTATCTGCCGCACCTCTTTGGCTTCTCCAGTTTTATGAAGCAAGAAATGGTGAATGGGAATGGAGATCTCGGCACTGATCTTCAGAGGTGTCTGCAACAAGAGGTCGAGCGTTCGCCCCACCGTGCCCTCGGTGGAATTCTCCACGGGCAAAACTGCCACGTCCACGCTTCCCTTCTCGGCCATGGCCAGGGCCTCATCGAGCGTTGCACATGGATGCATCTCCACGCGATGACCAAATAGCGTGCGAACCGCCTGCTCACTGAATGTACCGGCCGGGCCCAAATACGAGACGCGCATTTCGCGCTCCAATGCCCGACATCCCGAGATGATCTCGAGCCAAATGGCTGCAATCGACTGATCGGGCAGCGGCCCCTTCAAGGCCCGGTTTGCCTCACACATTCGCTCGATAATCGCCACTTCCCGCTCGGGCCGAAACGCAGCAGCACCCACCTTCTGCTTGTTCTGCCCCACTTCCTGAACGATTCCTGCCCGCTCCGCAAGCAGCCGAATCAACTGGTCGTCCAAGGCATCGATGCGGTCTCGATATCCCTTGAGCTGCTCCGGCGTCATGCTCGCTCCCTCTCAAAGTCACGCAGGTATTCAACCAATGCCACCACTCCCTCATAGGGCATGGCGTTGTAGATGCTTGCACGAAGCCCCCCCACCGCCTTGTGGCCCTTCAGGTTGAGCAGGCCGCGTGCACGGGCCCCCTCCAAGAAGGGCTCATAGAGTCGATCATCGGGCAAGAAAAATGGAATGTTCATCCACGAGCGGGCCGACTTGGCCACCCGCGTCTCATAGAAAGCTGAGGCATCGAATGCGCCATAGACAAGCGCCGCCTTGCGCGAATTCTGCTCGCCCATGGCCTTCACGCCCCCCTGCGCCATCAGCCACTCAAACACAAGCCCCGCCATGTAAATGGCATAGGTGGTTGGCGTATTGAGCATCGAGTCATTCGCCCAGACCTTGCGGTAATCAAAAACCGAGGGGCAGCAGTCCATGGTCTTGGGTGCCTTCTGCTCAATCATCGAGCGGCGAACAATGACAAAGGTCAGGCCCGAAGGGCCGATGTTCTTCTGCGCCCCGCCATAAGCCAGATCAATGCTGGAAAAATCCATCGGCCGCGAGAGAATATGCGAGGACATATCCACCACCAAGGCCGTCTGCGCAGCGCCCAATTCAGAAGGCTTGGGCCATGAATGAAACTCCACGCCACCAATTGTTTCGTTGCCACAGATGTGAAGGTAGTTGGCATCGGGCCGCAGCTGCCACTCGGCCTGCGGCGGAATGTAGCCAAAGGCTGCACAAGCCTCCTCGTTGAGGATTCGCGGTTCCTGTGCTGTGGCGGCCACATGCATATCGCCATAGAGCGTGGCCTCGGTCAGTGACTTCGTCGACCAGTGGCCGGTGTTGATGTAGTCGCACTTGGGGTTCTTCGCCAGAAGGTTCATAGGCACCAGGGCATTCTGGGCCGTGGCACCACCCTGCATCCAAAGCACCAAGTGCTGATCACCCAGACCCAGAAGACTGCGAAAGTCGGCCATGGCCTTGGCATGAATCTCAGAGAAGAGCGGCCCCCGATGGGTCATCTCCATGACCGACATGCCTGAGCCCCGCCAGTCGAGCATCTCGGCCGCGGCCCGCTCCAACACAGGCGCCGGCAGGGTGGCCGGGCCAGGGGCAAAGTTATAGGGCCGTTGTTTCATCGCGCTCATCGAACATGGGCAAATTGAGATAAGACATAGGGTAACGAAATTACCGACAGCGCTGTGCTGGCCGCCACTGCAGTGGCCGCCATGGGCACACCCTGGTTGTAGCGTTGGGTGAGCAAGTAGGGATTGGCCCCCGTGGGCAGTGCGGCCATCGTGGTGAGCACAGCCACGGCCATGGGTGGCAGTTCAAAGAGAAACTGCGCCACAAGAAATACCGTCACGGGCATGATGGCGAGCTTGAATAGAAGAATGAGCCCAACACCACGGGCTTGGAAACGATTGCGAGCGTGATAGACCGAGGCCCCCAGGAGCACCAGACAACAAGGCACCCCCACCTGACCCAGGGCCGCCAAGGTGGAGTCGAGCAAGAGCGGCATGGGCAGCGCAAAGTAGCTATAGGCCACGCCCAACATAATCGGCAGCACCACGGGGTGGAGCACCGCGCTCTGCACCAATTGGCGGACTGCCATCATTCGGCTCACGGGCGAGCGGCTCTTGCTTGTCAGTTCGAAGACCAGCGTTCCGAAACCCAGCAGCACCAATGCATGCATCGAGAGCACAGTGAGCAAGACCACCAAGCCATCCGGCCCGAAGAACAACTTCACAATGGGAATGCCCACCATCACATTGTTCGAGAAGGTGGCACAGATGGCCGTTGCCGCGGCCAGCCCAGCCTTGGAGTCGGCCGATCGGTCTCTGGGGCCCCAATAGAGGGCCACCACATAGGCCAAGCCATAAATGAGCAATGCCGCGAAAAGATAAGAAAGAATGGGGGCAATGCTCAGTGACTCAAACGAGACCGAGGCCATCGATCGGAACAAGAGCGCGGGCATAAATACCCGCAGCACCAGACTCGAGAACAGGTTGGTCGACTCCTCGTCGATCCAACCCACCCACGCCACCAGGACCCCAACCGAGACGATCAGGAAAACCTGTAGGAGAGCGTCGGTCACGCGCTAGTCGTTGGAAGAATCGCTGGCGTTGTCAGATGCCTCGGCACCGTCGGCGGCATCGCCAGCGGAATCGTCTTCACCCTCGTCGCCAAATGCCCCGGCATCTGCAATGCGCTGAACACCCACCAGGCTGCTGCCCTCATCGATAGAAATGAGCGTCACGCCCTGCGTGGCCCGGCCCAGTGCCCGAACCTCTGAGACACGGGTGCGCACCACCACGGCCTTGTCGGTGATCAACATAATTTCGTCTTCTTCACGAACAAGACAGGCCGAGACCACACGGCCATTGCGCTCGCTGGTGGCAATGGCAATCATGCCCTTGGTGCCTCGTCCGTGGCGCGTGTGCTCGGAGATCGCGGTGCGTTTCCCGTAACCATTCTCGGTGGCGGTGAGCACATAGGCCGACTCGTCCTCGGCCACGATCATGCTGATCAATGACTGACTGCCCTCGAGTGACATGCCACGCACGCCTCGGGCCTCTCGGCCCATTGGCCGCACATCGGTCTCTGCAAAGCGCACCGCCTTGCCCGCATCAGAGAACAGCATCACGTCGTAGCGGCCATCGGTGAGTGCCGCACCAATCAGGTAATCGCCCTCATCGAGCGAGCAGGCAATAATTCCGCGCTTCAAGGGCCGTGAGAATGCCGAGAGCGGTGTCTTTTTTACCGTTCCCTGGGCAGTGGCCATGAAGACAAACCGCTCTTCATCAAACTCTTTTACCGGCAATACAACGGTGATCTTCTCGCCCTCTTCCAGGGGCCAGACATTCACCAGCGGTTTGCCCCGCGATGTCCGTGAGCCCTGCGGAACCTCCCAGACCTTGAGCCAATAAACCCGCCCGCGGTTGGAGAAGGCCAGGATGGTGTCGTGGGTGTTGGCAATAAAGAGTTGCTCAATCCAGTCGTCTTCTTTGGTGGCCGTGGCCGTCTTGCCTCGACCCCCTCGGCGCTGTGCCTGGTACTCAGAGAGCGGCTGGCTCTTGATATAGCCAGTGTGGGTGAGTGTGACCACCATCTCTTGTGGGGTAATGAAGTCTTCGGTCTGGAAGTCCTCGGCGTTGTGCTCAATAACCGAGCGGCGCGTATCACCGAACTCCTTGCCGATGGACTGCAACTCCTCGGTCATGATTGCGGTGATTCGCGCAGGCCGCGCAAGAATGTCGAGCAAGTCGGCAATCTTCTCAATCACATCTTTGTACTCGGCCACGATCTTGTCTTGCTCAAGGCCCGTGAGGCGCTGCAGGCGCATCTGAAGAATTTCACTGGCCTGCACTTCACTGAGTCGGTAGCCCTCGCCCGAGAGTCCGAAGTCGGTCGAAAGCCCATCGGGTCGAAAGGCCTCGGCCACCGTGGTCTCGGTGGCACGCGCCAACAACTCTTTGACCAAATCCGCCCGCCAGGCCCGGCCCATCAGGCCCTCTTTGGCTTCAACCGGCGATGGCGATGACTTAATCAGCGCAATCATCTCGTCCATGTTCGAGACGGCGACCGCCAAGCCTTCTAAGACATGTCCGCGCTCGCGGGCTTTGCGCAACTCAAATACGGTGCGCCGTGTCACCACCTCGCGGCGGTGGGCCAGGAAGGCCTCGAGCATCTGCTTGAGATTCAAGGTGCGCGGCTGGCCATCGACCAGCGCCACCATATTCATACCAAAACTGTCTTGCAGCTGGGTGTTCTTATAGAGATTGTTGAGCACCACCTCGGGCAACTCACCGCGCTTGAGCTCAATCACTACACGCATGCCCGACTTATCGGACTCGTCGCGAATGTCCGATATGCCCTCAAGGCGCTTCTCGTTGACCAGCTCTGCAATTCGCTCGAGCAGCGAGCGTTTGTTCACCTGATAGGGCAACTCATCGACGATGATCGACTGACGCGAGCCCTTCTCCATGTCCTCGAAGTGCACCTTCGCACGCATCACACAGCGACCCCGACCGGTGCGATAGCCCTGCCGCACGCCTTCCATGCCATAGATGATTCCCGAGGTGGGGAAGTCTGGCGCTGGTATGTGAACCATCAGTGCATCGACCGTCGCCTCCGGGTTCGAAAGAAGATGCAGACACCCAGCCACCACCTCGGAGAGATTGTGAGGCGGGATATTCGTGGCCATGCCCACCGCAATGCCTGAGGAACCATTGATCAGCAGATTGGGAATGCGAGCCGGCATGATGAGCGGCTCTTTTTCTGAGCCGTCGTAGTTCGGCCCAAAATCCACCGTTTCTTTATCGAGGTCTTCGAGCAACTCGTGGGCAATTTTGGCCAGACGAATCTCGGTGTAACGCATGGCCGCGGCGTTGTCGCCATCGACCGAGCCAAAGTTGCCCTGGCCATCGACCAACATGTAACGAAGCGAGAAGTCCTGGGCCATACGAACAATCGTGTCGTAGACCGCCGAGTCGCCGTGGGGGTGGTACTTACCGATAACGTCACCCACGATACGCGCCGACTTCTTGTAGGCCCGGTTCCAATCGTTGTTGAGTTCATGCATGGCAAACAACACCCGGCGGTGCACAGGCTTCAAGCCGTCGCGCACATCGGGCAGGGCCCGACCCACGATCACGCTCATGGCGTAATCAAGGTAAGACTTGCGCATCTCCTGTTCTAGGCTGACAGGGAGCGTTTCTTTTGCAAATGAATCCATGGGGGGCAATCGAGAAATGGCGGGATTTTAAGAATCCTTCCATTTTACCGGTTTAAGGCCCTGGGCGCCCTGTCCCGTACCCCCCCGTGAAATGGGGGGCAAAACCGCTTAAATCAGCCGCTAGGTGGGAAAACGGCCGCCACCCCTAGCCAAAAACCGGGTAATCGGTATAGCCCTTTTCAGCCCCTCCGTAGAAGGTGGCGGGGTCTGGGGCATTGAGCGGATGGCCGTTTTTGAACCGCGCAACCAAGTCGGGATTCGCCAGGAAGGGCACCCCAAAGGCCACCAAATCCGCCTCGCCCGAGCCCACGGCCGACTCGGCCATCTCGCGGGTATAGCCGTTGTTGACCATGGTGGCCCGACCTCCAGCCTGTTTGAAGGCCTTGCGCAATGCGGCAAAGTCCACACGCGGGTCGGCATCGCGTGCGCCGCCGGTCTGCCCTTCAATGGCATGCAGATAGCCCAACCCATGCCGGCCAAGCTGCTCGGCCACATAGGAATAGAGGGCCTGTGGATTCGAGTCATCGATGTCATTGAACTTCGATGCCGGCGAAATCCGGCATCCCACCCGGTGTGCGGGGTAGACCTTCAGAACCGCCTCGACGATCTCCATCAGGAACCGAGCGCGATTCTCGATCGAGCCGCCATAGGTGTCTTTGCGGCGGTTGGTCTGGTCGCGCAGGAACTGGTCGACCAGGTAGCCATTGGCCGCATGAATCTCCACCATATCAAAGCCAGCGTCCTTGGCGTTCTGAGCCGCCTTGCCATAGGTCTGCACCAGTGCCTGAACCTCACTGGTCTCCAGGGCCCGGGGCTCGGTGCAATCTTCCATGCCCTTGTCGGTGTAGGCCTGCATATTGGCGCGAATGGCCGAGGGCGCCACAGGTGCCGCGCCGTTGGGCTGGAAGAAGGTGTGTGAGATGCGACCCACATGCCAGAGTTGCAGGCAGGTCTTGCCTCCTGCGGCATGCACCGCTTGGTTGACCTGTTTCCAGCCGGCCACCTGCTCGGCCGAGTGAATGCCAGGCGTGGCGATATAGCCCTGCCCCTCGGGACAGACCTGAGTGGCCTCGGTGATGATCAAGCCCGCACTGGCGCGCTGGGCGTAATAAGTGGCCATGAGTGCAGTGGGCGTGTTGTTGGCAACCGCACGGCTGCGCGTCAGCGGGGCCATGACCATGCGGTTGGACAGCGAGAGATCACCAATTTCAAAACGATCGAATAGCGATGGCATTTTTTCCTCCTGGGGGTGTTTTTGTTGCCGTGCGAAAGCATGCCTTTTTTGCGTCTCAGCAGAGCACCCTCACCCTGGGTTTGAGCGTGGGCTTTAACGCAACAAGTGGCAGCGCCTTGCCAAGATGCGCCGAAAATTCTTGAATCCATCGCGTTCTGACCGCATACTCCCTCCTCATTCGAAAACGGGGCCGACCTGGTTTCGACGTGGGTAGTGAAGAAGAGCAGGGCATACCGAGGACCGATTCCCTCGTAAATCCATTCGGAAATTAATAAACGCCAACGACGAGCGTTTCGCTCTCGCCGCTTAAACCCGGCGGGCGCTGCACTGGTTCTCTGATGGGCCAGGCGGGGTAAAACCCGCAGCAGTGTCATTCACATCAGATCGTCATCGGACAAGCCGTGGGTTCGGTGCCTAAAACAAGCGGATCGTCTGTGGCCGGCCTGTCGGTTGGCTAAGCCCCAGATTAAATCCAAATAAATCGACTAAGTATGTAGAACTGCCTTTGGATGACTTGCGGACGCGGGTTCGATTCCCGCCGGCTCCACCACAAATAAAAATGGCCCCTCGGGGCCGTTTTTATTTGTGGATCGCGCTGCTGAGTTGAGAACCCGTGGACGGCTCGGACGCGCAGTTCGGAACGGAGCAGCCGAAGGATGCGGAGTTCGGCGAAGACTCACTTTGCGCAGCAAAGTTATGTCGGAGCCACTCCCGCCGGCGGGTTTCCCCCTTAAAGCACAACCAGAAACTCGGCCACCACGCGAAACTCACGCTTCCCATCTGCAACTAGCGTGATCGCCTCAAAACCTGCGTCGGTCGATTCCGGGCTCAGCGTGATTCGATCATGCTGAAATTCGTCCTCTGTGATGACTTTCTCGCTTCTGTAGCGCTTGATCGTGAACCGGCCTCCCAACTCAGGATCTCCGAACTCCTGTGTCTCGACAACAACGATCTTCCCCTGCCGCGAGCCCATTGGATTCGCTCGGAAGAGACACCAGGAGCCATTCGGAATGACTCTGTTCATGGACTCTCCATTCACTCTCGCCACGAAAAGACCCGGCCTCGCCTGGAGATAATCCGGCAGCTCTACCCATATGGCGTCGCTGGCCATCTGAGGAAGACTGAAGTCTCCCGCAGCGAACCTCAGATCAAAGAGCGGCACGCTGTTGACATAGGGTTGCACCAGATCCGAGCACAACTCTACAAAAGGTAGATCTGAGGGTGTAACCACCTCATCAGGCGTCGGCTGTTCGAGGAGTTTGCTCATTAAACATGAACGGAAATATTCCCTGGTCTCAGGGTCAGTAGAGTAAATGAGGCAACTCTTTTGACCTCGCGTCATCAACGTGCGGTAGGTGTTTTTGATGATTCTGTCAGCAAGTGCCCTTGCCTCAGATGGATCATCGCGGAGCATCTTTTTGAAGCCGCGAACAGATTTATCGTGCCGTGACCGCTTCCCTGCGTCCACCTCAAGATTCCCATCTCTTACGAGGAGGTCTGGACCAATGAGAACTGCCACATGGTCTAACTCAAGCCCCTGGCAGGTGTGTATGCAGCCCACCTCATTCACCGAATCGGGCTGGATCAGCCAAGTCATCCCATGCCGCTGCAAATTCCATCTCGCCTTGAACCCGGTATTCGGAATATCAATATCGCATAGGGATTCGTCGTTCTTACTTGCCCAATCCCAACAATAACCGGCCACCATTCTTGCCTTGTTGGAATCGCGATTCAGCCGAATAATTTCCTCGCGCATCTCACAGGGGTCATCAAAGACCCTCACCTCGTAATCATCTGACTCTAAAATCTCGTTGGCAGTGTCTCTGATTTGCAGCGTTGCATCCAGCCAGGCAAGGTAAGCATCGGACCCATTGCAGCGAAATTGCGAGGCAAGGGTCATCTCCGTCACCTGCGCGCCGTTCCTCTCCGCCCAGCAAGTAATTTCTCCTGCAGAGCCGATATCGCGGAACGTTACACGCTGATCCTCATCCAGAAAGAAGATTGAGAAGCGGCTTGCTGCGATCAATTCTTTGACCTGATTCTCTCCAAGGTTGGAGTACAGACCCGACTTTTCATTGAGACGGTGCGCCTCATCGACGACAAGCGCCCCGAATGTATCCGTCGGTGTGTCTACGAACTGTCCCGACCCCCGGAATAGATTTTTTATACGTCCTGCTCTTAGCGAGCCGGATAGTTTGGCCGCATACACATCACGCACAGCCTGATTTTTCGAAACATAATGTGTCGTGACTCCCCGCTGGATCAGCTCTACGAGCAGATTTACAGCGACCACGGTCTTCCCAGTCCCTGGGCCCCCATTGACAATCAGCACCTGTTTCGGACCCAGCTCCGCTTTTCGAGCAAGGTCTAAGGCGGTCTCAAACACCAGCTTTTGCTCATCGATCAAGACGAATTCTCTATTGCCTGAGAGCAACCCCACCAAAGAGTCCGCCAAGGCCTTTGAGGGCCGAATCTTCCCGTGCTCGATTCGATACATGACATCACGGGTATCGCCGTGACGGACATGGTTTTTTATGAACTCCGCCAGTCGCTCTGCGTCTCTCGAGATAAAGACTGGCGCCTTTTCGATGTGCTCACGGTAAAAGTCATCATTGACGCATTCGGCTGTATCGAGATTGTGGAGATACGCGCACGGCACCAATTCAATTTCATCATTTCTGACTGTCTCATTGAAGTCTTGTATGAGTGCGGCGTACGTCCATGCCTGGTAAGAAGGATGGCTGGTCTCTACCAACCCGCCACCAAGGCGAGTCGCGACAACGCCATCCTTATTGGTCTTGGCCACCTCGCTCCACTGCTTCAACTCAACAATGACTGCGGTGTCTCCTCCAGCGTCATCTTGTCCGGTAACGATCAGATCGACCCTTTTACTTGTCAGCGGAATTGCATACTCAATTGAGATTTGGCAGTCGGACGGAATTTCCTGATCGGCAAGCACATTGCCCATGAACTGCATGGAGTTGCGCCAAGATGAAACCTCACTCGAACCAACTCGCCTGAAAAGACTTCGCTTAAGTTCCTTTGCAATCAAATTATGAATTTGATTTGATCGAACGTCCCGAAGAAATTGCTCCTTCGTCTGTGAATAGACGATCAACTCAACACCTACGAACCGTCATTCTTTGGAAGTTCCGTGTACTTGGTCGACGTCCCGTAAGACTCTCGAACTGGATAACGGTCTGCATTTTTACGTAGCTTTTCAAGCGCCACAGAGTTCAAATCGATACCAAACTTTCTGCAGAACAGCAGCAAATATAAGTAGATGTCTGCGGCTTCGTCGGCGACTTCCCCCCGCTTAGACTCCGTTAGGGAGCTGGGCCTACTGTCCGCCACCCACTGAAAATGCTCGAGTAACTCTGCGGACTCGATCGATATTGAAACCGCAAGATTTTTTGGTGTGTGGAATTGATCCCAATCCCGCTCTCGAACGAACTCCTCTAGCTTGACCAACAGCTCTCCCACCGATGGTCTCTGGTCTATATTTGATTTATCTGACATCGTCGCTCCCCGGGACAATCCTGCTTGGATTTGAGTCTACGCGGTTGCGTACTTCTCAAAATGATTGCCATCCCTGCTCAATAGCAGCATTAGCTTAGGATGAATAAATATCTTTTCTTTCCCTGCCGTCATTTCACGAAGAATGCCTTTGTCGGCGAGTTCTTTTAAGTAACGTGATGCTGACTGTCGTTGAGCGATCCCTTTCTGGACGAGATCAGATATTCGGCAATAAGGCTGCTCAAAAATGACATCAATTAACTCTCGAGAATATATCTTTGGCAGTACGTTGCGCACATGCGCGGTGGTGTGTTCAGCCAAAGATCGAATCGCTGCGATTTTTTCCGTAGTCCAGCGAGAGGTCTCTTCAACGGCTCGGAGCATGTAGAGCACCCAAGGCTCCCAATTGTTATCCTTTGTCACCGAGAGCAGGAGCTGGTAATAGTCAGACTTGTTCTGGATGATGTGTCGGCTTAGGTACAAGATTGGCAACTGCAACAGACCCTCTTGAATCAGAAAAAGAAGGTTGATAACCCGACCAGTTCGGCCGTTGCCGTCTGTAAATGGATGTATAGCCTCGAACTGATAATGAGCCACCGCCATACGAACCAATGGGTCGATATCCACTTCGTTGTGGATAAACCGCTCCCAGTTTGCCAACATGTCGCGCAATAACGCTTCACCCTCGGGCGGGGTGTAAATAACTGCGCCTGTTCGGTCGTTCTCGAGCTTGGTGCCAGGCGTCTTTCGAATATCCATATCCACCGCCTTCAATATCCGACAGATTTCCACAGCGGTGGCGGTGCAAATTGGGCGATCTTTTAGAGTCTGATAGCCACGATAAAGCGCCGAGCGATATCGGAGCGCCTCCTTAGTCGCGGGATCTGCATGGCTATCGCCCCCGGGGTGTGCGTGCTGAAAAAGCTTGTCGGTGGTGGTAACGATGTTTTCAATTTCTGAACTGCCCTTGGCCTCTAACAACGGAATCGTGTTGATTAACATTGCCTGATTGGGTATGAGTCCAGCAGCCTGTTTAAGCTCGGCTAGGGCTGCACGAGCCGGTATACAAGCTTTCAATACAGCCCTAGTCTCC
>Ga0194122_10000358_pt1 | contig 70493 bp, 62 predicted proteins | sample TA2MahCa10mmetaG_FD_155487 | JGI IMG/M metagenome (GOLD analysis project Ga0194122, IMG submission 155487) | Freshwater microbial communities from Lake Tanganyika, Tanzania - TA2015021 Mahale Deep Cast 10m | ecosystem: Environmental > Aquatic > Freshwater > Lake | place: Tanzania: Lake... | reverse complement strand
GCGACCTCTCTTACCCTGGCGATTGTCTTCTTGCCCATCATCTTTTTGCAGGGGTTTGTCGGGCGCCTATTCCGGGAGTTTGGCATAGTTGTCGCAGGAGCCGTTTTAATCTCGGCCTTCGTCTCCCTAAGCTTGACGCCAGTATTGAACATCTACTTCACTCGAAAAGGCGGGCATCGCCATTCCTGGTTCTACCGATTCTCCGAGCCTTTCTTCACAGGTATGGAGAATGGATACCGGTCACTGCTCTCAGGCTTCATGCGGGTGCGGTGGCTAGCAGTATTGATCGTAGTGATATGTGCAGGTGTGATCTACTGGGTCGGCAAAGGCCTGCCGTCTGAGTTGGCGCCGATGGAGGACAGGAACCGGCTACGTGCCAGTATCCAGGCACCGGAGGGCACTGACTTCGACTACATGGATAAGGTAACCTATGAGGTCGTGCAGCGCATCATGGATTCGATTCCGGAGCGATATGTAGTCTTGTCATTTGCGCCGGGATATGGAAGTTCTGGTGGTGCCAATGCAGCCACCACCAGTATCGGTTTGGTGGATGCCTCCGAGCGGAAAAGATCGCAGAACGAGATTGCCCAGCAGATGAACCGCATGTTCAAGGAAGTCACCAACGTGCGTGTATTGACCGTACAGGAGCAGACCATCTCTGTAGGCATGGGCAACCGAGGGACGCTGCCCGTAGCCATTGCCTTACAGCACCTTAACTTTGACCAGCTCAAGACTAAAGTTCCTCTTTTCATGGAGGAGATCTCCAAGAGCCCCGTCTTTCAAGGCACTGATGTCAACCTTAAATTCAACAAGCCCGAGCTGCAGATCAGGATCGACCGCTTGAAGGCCAGTGAGCTGGGGATTTCCATCTTGGACATCACCAATACACTGCAGCTGGCATTGAGCGGCCGTCGTTTTGGTTATTTCATTCGAAATGGCAAGCAATATGAGGTAATAGGACAGGTAGATCGGGAAAACCGGGATGCGCCCCTAGATTTGAAGTCTATCTATCTGCGCACGCGTACCGGTGAGCTGATACAGCTTGATAACGTGGTGAAGATCACCGAGGCCTCCAACCCGCCTACCATTTACCATTTCAACCGACTTAAAAGTGCGACCATCTCGGCAGGACTCGCCCAGGGACGCACCCTTGGGGAAGGGATCCAAGAGATGTTGCGTATCAAGCAGAAAGTGCTGGACGAGAGCTTTACGACCTCTCTGACAGGGTCTTCTCGTGATTTTGCAGAGAGTGCTTCCAATACCCAGTTTGCCTTCATCCTGGCGCTGGTACTTATCTATTTGGTGCTGTCGGCCCAGTTCGAGAGCTTTACAGACCCACTCATCATCATGATCACTGTTCCGCTGGCGCTTGCCGGCGCGGTGACCAGCCTCTCTTTATTCGGGCAATCCCTGAATATCTTCTCTCAGATCGGCATCATCATGCTCATCGGTTTGGTGACGAAGAATGGTATTCTGATTGTTGAATTTGCCAACCAGATGCGAGAGACCGGCATAGAGAAGGTGGCTGCCTCGATCGACGCCTCTGTTGCAAGGTTGAGGCCGATCCTAATGACTACACTGGCTACCACCCTGGGCGCCCTTCCTATAGCCATGGCCATCGGCTCGGCTGGGAAGAGCCGCGTCCCGCTGGGCATCGTGATTGTCGGGGGAATGCTTTTTGCTCTGGTACTGACTCTTTTTGTTGTTCCCGCCTTGTACAGCTATCTCTCAGGTAGAAAAAAGTTGACCCATGTATCGTAAGCTGACAGCCACGGCCTGCCTAGCCTTACACTTCTTCGCTTCGAGCCAGGCGCAAGATAGCCTCTTGAATGCCCGGGAAGCCGTAGACCTAGCCTTACAGAATAATCTACGCATCCTCATCGCCAAAAGTGAGCAAGACATTGCCCGTATCAACAATACCTGGGGGAATGCGGGTAAGTGGCCGGTCATATCTACCGGCATTACCAATACGGAAGCGTTGTCGAACCTAAACCAGAAATTTGCGAACGGGAATGAAATTATCCGGAACGGAGTGACAAATAACATCCTGTCGGCCAACCTATCCACCAACTGGAGAATTTATTCCGGTATGCGGGTGCTGGCTACCAAGGAACGCTTTGAAGAATTGGAGCGGATTGGGGAAGTTCAAATGAGGCAAGAGGTGGCTCAGTTGACCTTTGAAGTACTCACCGCCTACTATGACATCGTGCGGCTTAACCTTCAGGTGAGAGCCATTGAGGCGATCATCAACCTGTCTCAGGAGCGGGAGCGCATCGCCGATACTCGGTTTACGGTGGGCAGTGCCGCCAAGACAGACTTGCTGCAGGCCAGCATAGATGTGAACTCACAACGTGTGAATCTTGCCAATGTGCAGCAGCAGGTACGCATCGCCAAAGCCGGACTGAATACCTTGCTGAAGCGCATGCCGGACGCCTCCCTGCAAGTTTCAGACACCAGTTTCATGATACTTCCGATCGACTATCCAGCCTTGCGGTCGAAGGCCGATAAAGGAAATTATCAGCTGCTGCTGGCACAGCGAAATCGTTCTATCCTGGTGCAAGACCGTCGGATCGTCCATGCGCAACGGCTTCCGGTATTGACCCTTACGTCGGTATCCAGTTTCAACAGAAATCAGGCCACAGGCGGCTTCTTCCTCACCAACCAGACACTGGGTCCGAATATAGGCCTGAACCTCGCCATCCCGATCTTCAACGGAAATTCCGTCAGAACACAACTTAAAGTCTCAGATGCCAGAATACAGCAACAGGATCTGCAGATAGAGTTGCTGCGATCAGAAATCTTACGAGACCTGCAAGTGGCTTTTGAAGAATACAGAAATGCTGCTTCTAATGCCGAGTTAGAAAGGAAGAATGTCGAGCTAGCCAGAGAGAATAACTTTATCTCAACCGAGCGATTCAGAAAATTGCAGAGTAACTCGATAGAGCTTCGGCAAGCTCAGCTAAGCCTCATAGAAGCCCAAGTCCGATACATTAATGCCGCATTTAGGGCCAAGCTGGCATCCTCCACCCTTCAATTCATTGCAGGGGAAGTGCAGGTAGATTGAGCATACGTACAGGTGCCATACACCCTCATGGTCTTAGGGAGGGCAGTTCCGTTCCTGAAAACTTAAATGGCAGCAGGTCGCTGCCGGCCGCAAACAATAGTACTTCTCCCGTCTGGCCCGCCAGAAGGAGGCGGATGGGGTGCTGGTATCTTTCTTCATACTCGGCAATGGTCTGCCTGCAGAGGCCACAGGGCGCCAGAGGATAGGCAGAGGAGAGCCCATCCCCTTCATAGGTGATGGCCAGAGTATGGACGATCAGCTTGGGATGAAGGGCTGAGACAGCAGACAAGAGAACCCTCTCGGCACAAATTCCGGTTGGATAGGAGGCGTTTTCTTGATTCGATCCTTTTAGTAGGGATCCGTCGCTGAGTCGGGCGGCAGCCCCTACCCGAAACTTCGAATAGGGGGCATAGGCCTCTTTCAATGCCTGGTCAGCAGCTGCCAACAAGGCGGCATCTTGAGCCAGTAGTTCGTGCCGCCCCGTGAATCTTTCAAAGCGTATATAAAGGTCGCAATGAGCCATATGGGCAATGGTTTCTCTAAGGACAACGTAGATGCCATGCTCAGATTGTGGTGAGCTGCCCCGCACTACTCAACGGATCACTTGGAAAAGGCGTTTCCAGCGAGGTCCGTTCTGCCAGCTGAACCAGATCAGAGAGGCTTTACCTACAATGTGGTCTTCCGGGACAAAGCCCCAGAAGCGTGAGTCCTGTGAATTATGTCGGTTGTCGCCCATCATCCAGAAGTAGTCCATCCGAAACGTATAGACATCTGTTTCTAGTCCGTTGATGATAAACTTACTGTCTCGTTCGAGTAGCTCATTTCCTTCGTAGACGGTGATGACTCTCCGATAGGCGGCAATATTCTTCGCTGTCAGTCGGATGGTGGCACCTTTCTTGGGTATCCAGATGGGCCCGTAATTGTCTTCCGACCATTTAAAATGGGCGGTATCATAAGGGAAGGTATTACCGAATCCGGCTGTATTGATTTCACGGACTACCGTCCCGGGTAGGACAAATGGTAAGGACTGCACTTTCCTGGCCTGACCTTCTGTGAGGTTTAGCCGATAGCTGTCCGGCCCGAGAGAAGAGGGCATGAAGTCTCGCTGTTCCTCATCGTACGGGTCTACATTCATCTCATCCCGCAGGAACTCATCCGGGAAAACGCTGCCTGGCTTCACAGACACTAGGTATGGGGATAGCGACATCTCTGGCGCATCGCTGCGGGCGCCATTGATATGTACCTCGCCATCGATCACCTGTACCGTATCTCCGGCAATGCCGATGCAGCGCTTGATAAAATTCTCCCGTTTGTCTATGGGCCTGACAAGGATGTCGTCGCGCTCTGCCAGGAGCATCTCGCGGGTACCGCCGCGGGTTTCCACAGCCCTTACATAATCATAATAGTTGATTTCCGACTGAAACTCACCAATGACCGTGTCTCCGACGGGATAGTTGAAGACCACCACATCATTTCGCCGGACGGGGTTTGGAAAATAGCGGCTATATGGCAGCCGTATCCATTCCAGATATGACTTTCCATTGGTGATGGGCAGCGAATGATGCACAAAAGGAAAAGACAGTGGAGTATTCGGAATACGGGGTCCATAGCTCATCTTATTGACAAACAGAAAGTCTCTGACGAGTAGCGACTTTTCCATCGAACCTGTCGGGATGGTATAGGCCTCAAAAACGAATAAACGAATCAGTGTCGCAGCCACGGCCGCGAAGACAAGGGCATCTACCCATTCGCGGACGGAGGACTTCCGATGGGCCTTGACGACCTCCCGCCCGGAAAAACGCTGATCTTTGGAGAACCCCAGCCAGGGAAAGTACAGGAAGGGCAGAAATACGGTCAGGGCATGGTCAGCCAGGGAAAACCGGCCGAAATGCTCCACAAAGAGAATGCATAGCCAGAGGGTGATGAATTGCCCGGCAATGGGTATCAGCTGAAGATAGAACCAGTACGACTTGAGTTCCATCTTCTGCACCATCAGCCATGTGTTATAGAAAGGCACCAGGGCCTTCCATGGCTTGATACCAGCTTTTTGAAACATACCATATAAACCAAAATGGAAACCGATGGTAGCGACGAAGAATATGATCCAGCCTGTAGCCATCTATATTAGTTTAAATATGCTGTCAAAAATATGATAAAATAATTTCCTTGAAGGCCACTGACGTGTCATGCAGCGGGGTTTTGACGGACCGTTTCAGATAGACCTGCGGTTAGTGGAGCACATGCTGCTTTACATCTTTCAGGCTGATCTTCTTACCGGCTAGGATGATGAGGCGTTCCACTACATTTCTAAGTTCCCGGATATTACCTGTCCAGTTGTATTGGACCAACTCCTCCAGTGCTGCAGGCTCTATATCTTTCAGGGGGATGCCATAGTCTCCGGTGATGTCTCGAAGGAACTTGTCCACCAGGAGTGGGATATCCTCTCTTCTGTCGTTCAGGGATGGTACATGAATGATGATCACACCAAGCCGGTGGTAGAGGTCGAGCCGGAAACGTTTTTGCTCCACTTCTTGCAGCAGATTTTTATTGGTCGCACAGATGACCCTTGTATTTACGCTGATGTCTTTGTCGCCCCCCACGCGGGTGATCTTACCCTCTTGCAGGGCCCGCAGCACTTTGGCTTGGGCGTCCAGGCTCATGTCGCCGATCTCATCGAGGAACAATGTGCCCCCGTTCGCCTGCTCGAATTTCCCTATGCGTTTTTGTAAGGCGGTGGTGAATGCGCCTTTCTCATGTCCAAACAGCTCGCTTTCGATGAGTTCTGAAGGAATGGCTGCACAGTTGACCTCAATCATGGATGCATGTGCCCGTTGGCTCTTCATGTGTATCCATCTGGCGACGAGCTCCTTGCCCACTCCATTGTGGCCGGTGATCAACACACGGGCTTCTGTGGGTGCTACCCGCTCAATCATCGACTTGATATCTTTCATTGCCTGCGACTCACCGATCATCTCATCCGTCTTCATGGTTTTACGGCGAAGCGTCTTGACGTCTGTGATCAGACTGGACCTGTCGATGGCGTTGCGGATGGTGATGAGGATGCGGTTGAGGTCTGGCGGCTTAGAGATATAATCGTAGGCGCCTTTCTTGACGGCTTCCACAGCGGTGTCGATATTCCCATGTCCGGAGATCATGATCACAGGCACTTCCGGTTTGACCTTACAGGCCTCTTCCAGGAAGTCAATGCCATCGCGCCTGGGCATTTTGATATCGCAGAGTACGACGTCGAAGGATTTCTGCTGGAGAAGGCTGAGTCCTTCCTCCCCATCAGCTGCCTCCTCGGTCTCGTATTTCTCCATTTGGAGAATTTCTATGATGCTTCTCCGAATGGATTTTTCATCGTCTATGACTAAAATTCTTGCCATGGCCAGCTGGTTGGGGATAGGAAGGGTTTAGGATTGCACAAAATTCTGTAGAGACGAAAGTAAAGATTCCCAGAGGCTGATCGCAACCAACGGGATGTTAATTCCAATCGGAAGGTCCTCAGCATCGCAAATATCACTTCAGAATCCCATCCGAAAACCCAACATCCAACTCTTGCGGGGCGCAGGATTGTAGTATCTGCGGCCGAATGCATTGAGGTCGTTGCCGGAAGAATAGAGCTGATCGGTGAGGTTTTCGCCTGCCAAGTATATCTCCCAAGGCCCCCTAGGTCCCATATATTTCCAACCTATACGGGCGTTCCAAAGGGTATAGGGGTCGGCGAAAGCATCATTGGCATCCGTGAGGGGTATCGCGGAGCAGTCGTAACGTGTCAGCAGGCAGTAGAAGCCACCCTTGAAAAGAAAGTCGATGCCTGTATGCAGGGTCTTGTCGGGGACACCCGTCAGCCGGTTGCCTTCGTATGAGAGGCTTCCCTGTTGATATGCGCCGAAACGGAACTGCGAATGTGTCTGGCTGGACCAGAGCCGCATTTGGCGAAAAAACAATGATCTAGACTGTATGGGCAGGATCTCCAGGTACCCTTCCATGCCCCTTTGCCGGGTATCGCCTGCATTGACGAAAAACTCTGCTCCAGCGGCATTGCTGCGACGCACGATGGCATCGTTGAGGAGAAAGTCGAATAGGACAGCATCAAACTGCAGGCGGTTTCTCCAGGCAGACCCTTTGATGCCTAGTTCGCGGCTCCATCCTTTTTCTGCCTGCAAGCCAATGGCAAACCCTCCTGCCGAGGGCTTCACTTCGGCTAGGGAGGGTGGGGAGAAGCCTTTGGTGATGGATGCGTGCAGCGACAAGGTTCGGGCGGGCTTCCACAAGAGGGCCAGGCGGGGGGCGGGTTGCCGGTCAAACCCGATGGTGGAGACCGGAAAGGCAGGCGTTCCTAGCTTCCGCTGCAGATGATAGGAGAATTGACTTAGGCTAATGCCCGACTGGAGGCGAAGGCTTCCTGGCAACTCGAGCTCCGCCTGGGCAAATAGAAAACCTTGCCTGGAGGCAACCTCATCCTGTACGCGTCTGGCATCCGGTATGCCCCCCTGGTTACCGGAGCTGTCGATGCGGTAGTAACCCCTTTGCCATTCTGCGCCTGCGATCCACTTCATGGGCAGGTGCGACGATCGACTCCTCCATTCCCATATGGAGCGAAATCCGAGGTTTGACTCGTGTCGTTTTTCATAATTGCTGAAGAAGGGGTTTTCAAACCGTGTTCGGGAAACGGTGAAGGCATTTCGCCAATACATGCGTTCCCGCAGGCGATGCTGCATGGAATATCCTGCCAAAGCTGTCTGGTTATGTATACCTGTCCGCTGCGCTTCTGCAGATGCAAGGGTCAGCGTAGCTGGACGAGCCTGGCGGGGGTCTGCTGTCTGCTGAGCACTGGTAAGGCCTCCCGGTGTCCTGTATGCAAGGTCAGACAGGATAAAGAAACCGCGATATGTATCACCCCTTTGGCTCTTGGTAGATGCATCAACCTGAATAAGATCTCGCCGCATTTGGCTGTTTTTCCGATATCCATCTGACATGTAAGTACCTTGATATACAGACACTTGGCTATGTTTACCAAAAGCACTACATTTGACTGCATGCATATACTGTCCATAGGACCCCATGGCCCATTGCGCTTGCACAACCCGATGAGCATCCGGGCGATGGCTGCTGTCGAGTGGTTGACTGGAGAGGTGTAGGACGCCACCCGTTCCCGAGCCGTAGAGGCTGCCGCCTGGCCCACGGATGACTTCCACCTGGCCGAGCATGTTCATGTCCAAGAGGTTCAGGTAGGTATTCCCTCCGGCATCAGTAAGGATGCAATCATCCAGATAGACTTTGACGTTTCGAATGCCGAAAGGCGACCGCAGAAGGCTTCCGCGGATGGATAGCCGGTAACTCCCGGGAGATCTCTCTTCCATACGGACGCCTGGCACCATATTCAAAACGGGCACGAGGCTGGTTTGAGAAAATCTGGCCAGCTCTTTGGAGCGCACTACGGACACTGAGGCAGGCATATTCCAGCGGGAGGAGCCGTTGCCAAAGCCTTTGATGATGATGTCCCCCAGCGATGGGATACTGTCAGGCTGTTTACCGTCTTCCTGGGCGTGCAGGCCGGCATGAAAAAGCAGGGCTGTAATGCATAAACGACAGTAGCGGTGGCAGCGATAAAAAAAAAAGCAGCGAAGGGCTGCCTTTGTGCTATTTGTTGCGAAGTCGCTCATTTCTGTAAGTACAACACCTCTTTAACGAGCTTTACGGTCCGGGAAATGTCTGGGAGATAGGCTGCCACTAGGTTCGGGGCATAGTGCATGGGAGCATCCGCAGAGGTAATCCTTCTGACAGGCGCGTCGAGGTAGTCAAAGCCCTCCTTCTGTATGCGGTAGGAGAGTTCGGAGGATACGGAAGCGAAGGGCCATTGCTCTTCGACGATGACGAGGCGGTTGGTTTTTTTCACACTCTCCAAGACGGTCTTCCAATCGAGTGGACGGATGGTCCTCAGGTCGATGACCTCCGCACTGACTCCTTCTTTTTCCAACTCTTCTGCGGCGCCCAATGCAATTTTCATCATCTTGTTGAAAGACACGATGGTCACGTCGCGGCCCGATCTTTTCACATCTGCCTTGCCGATGGGGATCAGATATTCTTCGGATGGGACTTCCCCTTTTTCACCGTACATCACTTCACTCTCCATAAAAACCACGGGGTCATCATCCCGGATGGCACTTTTCAGAAGGCCTTTGGCATCATAGGGGTTGGAGACGGATACTACTTTAAGGCCGGGGATGTTGGCGTATAGACTTTCAAAGGCAGTGGAATGTTGGGCGCCGAGCTGGCCGGCGGAGCCGTTGGGGCCTCGGAAAACAATCGGACATCCAATTTGTCCGCCACTCATGGCGAGCATTTTAGACGCGGAATTGAGTATTTGGTCCAGGGGCAGTACCGCAAAATTCCATGTCATATACTCGACAATGGGGCGAAGGCCGTTCTGGGCAGCCCCCACCGCTACGGCTGTGAAGCCAAGCTCTGCTATTGGTGTGTCGATCACACGGTTGGGGCCGAACTCTTCCAACATACCCTGGCTGACTTTATAGGCACCATTATATTCAGCCACTTCTTCGCCCATGAGAAAAACCCGTTCGTCTCTCCTCATCTCTTCTTGCATGGCTTCCCGGAGCGCTTCTCGGAACTGAATGGTCCTCATTGCCATGATATAAAATCTTTAAGTGAGCAAAAATATTCCAAGGCCTTGATTCAAGCAAAACTTGTTTGACCTGCCATCCACGGAAAAAAGAATCACTTTTCAAGCGAATAATGGGCTACAGCGCTTCCACGACTACCGCGCTGGCACCTCCTCCCCCGTTGCAAATACCGGCTGCGCCGTAGCGAATTCCGTGTCTCCGAAGGGCATGTATAAGGGTGACGACAATCCGTGCCCCGCTACATCCCAGGGGATGACCCAGGGAGACAGCCCCTCCATGGATATTGAGCTGAGTGACGTCTATTCTTAGCCTGTGCATGTTTTCTATGGCGACGACTGAAAAGGCCTCATTGATTTCCCACAACCCGATGTCTTGCATTTGAAGTCCAGACTTCTCGACTGCCTTTGGGAGGGCGAGGGATGGAGTGGTGGTAAACCATCCGGGCTCTTGCTCGGCGTCGGCATAGGAAAGAATGCGGGCTATGGGATGTAGACCGAATGCTGCAGCCTTCTGTGCATCCGCCAGCACCAAGGCGGCAGCTCCATCGTTCATGGTGCTGGCATTGGCAGCAGTCACACTACCATCTTTATCGAATGCAGGCGACAGCGTGGCAATGCGATCAAATTTTACATTCCATGGCTCTTCGTCGCGTGCAACCGCTAATGGACCTCCTTTGCGTTGTGGTACTGACACGGGTACAATTTCCGCGTCAAAAGCGCCCTCCTCCCAGGCCCGTTGACTTCTCCGATAGCTTTCGATGGCATAGGCATCCTGCACCTCTCGGGAGATACCGCATTCCTTCGCACACCGCTCCGCTGACAAGCCCATCGCCTGATGATCATAGGCATCTGTCAGGCCATCGCGGACAAGGCCATCCTTCAGCGAGACATTCCCATATTTTTGCCCCCATCGCATCTCTGTGGCGTAGAAGGGCACCTGGCTCATACTTTCCATGCCTCCGGCCACGGCCATATGTGTGTCTCCCAAACGGATCGACTGGGCCGCCAGACTGATGGCTTTTAGTCCACTGGCACAGACTTTATTGATGGTGGTGCAGGCCACTGCATCGGGAAGCCCGGCTTCGCGGGAAGCCTGTCGTGTCGGCGCCTGCCCTAGATTGGCAGAGAGCACACAACCCATGAGCACTTCATCTACAGCTTGCGAGGGCAAGCCTGATCGGTCCATGGCTGCGCGGATGGCCGTGGACCCGAGGGCCACAGCGGACAGGTCTTTGAAGACCCCTCCAAAGGAGCCCATGGGGGTGCGAGCGGCAGAGAGAACCCATACTTCATTCATGGTACTTGGTATGATCAGGATGGAGTTGTCTGATAAAGATACTTGTTACTGGAAATCTGTTATCCGACAAGCATCTTAGGATGCAAGCAAAGGGCAACTGATTTCAAGCCATTCGACGAGTCGGACAAATGGCATTTCCTTACCTTCACAAAAATTTGCTTCATGACACTTTTCGTTGCGGGTCTTCCCTACGACCTTGATGATGCTGAGCTCACAGAAATTTTCGAGAAGTTCGGTACGGTCAAGTCGGCCAAGGTGGTCATGGACCGGGAGACTGGCAAGAGCAAGGGCTTTGGATTTGTGGAGATGGTGGAAGATGCCGATGGCAAGGATGCCATTGAGCATTTGAATGACATTTCTCTGGGGAAGAAGCCCCTTGTGGTCAAGCAGGCAGAAGATCGGAGCAGTGGCGGTGGCTTCAGGGGCGGTAGTGGTAGCCCCCGGGGAGGTAGCCAAGGGGGGCCAAGGGGTGGTGGCTATCCGCCACGTGATTCATTTGGCCCGAGGAGGCAGTTTTAACTTCAGTCCTATTTCTATAAATAACGAGAGGCCTCCTTACGGGGGCCTCTCGTTATTTTATCCGTAAATATTCAAAAAGAATTTGCCATCACCAGCGATCCAGATCATCGAAGACCGGCTTAAATTGAATGGATGAATCGGGATCAGCCTTTGGGGGTGGGGGTTTGGCGGCCGGCGACGATGGGGCGGGCGGATTGGGTCGCTTGCGGGGAGCTGTGCGATCTGCAGGGCGGCCTTGTGACGGACGGGCATCGGGGGATGGTGAAGAGCTGCTCCTCTCTGGACGTGGCATGGGAGGACGCTGGATGCGTGGATTCATCTCCAGGGTACCGCTGGCAGAAGGCTGGGGGGTGTTGGCACGAGCTGGCTGTCGCATGCCGGAGGACCGTTCTTCGGGACGGCGGGGGGATGCCGGCCAATTGTTGGGTTTGGGATGGCGGCCATGAGGGCGGTTGCCATGAGGCGCTTGCGAAGCCTGACGTCGTTGAGTAGCAGGTAACAGGATGACCTCAGAAGATGAGTTGGCCTCCGGCACCACACTGCCCAACGGGTATGGGTGGGTACCAACGACCGGAATCTGCAGCCCGATTAACTTCTGTATATCTCGCAGAAACTCGCGCTCTTCTGCATCGCAAAAGGAGAAGGCCTTACCACTGGCGCCGGCACGGCCTGTCCGGCCGATGCGGTGCACATAGGTCTCCGGAACATTGGGCAGGTCAAAGTTGGCCACATGGCTGAGTTCGTCGATGTCGATGCCGCGGGCGGCAATGTCTGTTGCTACGAGCACGCGCGTCCTCCGGTTCTTGAAGTTTTGGAGTGCCTGCTGGCGGGCATTTTGTGACTTATTACCATGGATCGCTTCTGCCGACACCCCGGCTTTGACGAGATCTTTGGCGATCCTGTTGGCGCCATGTTTTGTCCGGGAGAAGACAAGCAGCGACTGGATGGAGGAATCCTCCAGTAGGTGCAAGAGTAAGCGGGGCTTATTCTTCTTATCGACATGATAAACCACTTGAGAGACGGTATCCGCAGTCGAAGACACGGGCGTCACTTCTACCCGGACGGGATTTTGCAGAAGGGAAGATGACAGCGATTGTATTTCTGGTGGCATGGTCGCCGAGAAGAAGAGTGTCTGTCGTTTTGAGGGAAGGTGCGCGATGATTTTTTTGACGTCATGGATGAAGCCCATATCGAGCATCCGGTCTGCCTCATCCAGCACAAACCAGCGAATATCAGCCAGCGAGATGTATCCCTGATTCATGAGGTCAAGCAGTCTTCCTGGCGTTGCGACGAGGATGTCTACGCCACGCTTCAGGCCATCAACCTGTGGCACTTGGGAGACGCCGCCGAAGATGACCAGGCTCTTCGGACTGAGGTGGCGTCCATAGGCACGAATGCTCTCTTCTATCTGGATGGCCAACTCACGAGTTGGTGTCAGGATGAGGGTGCGGATGGGTCTGGGGGACTTCCGTGCTTCAGCATCCTGGTGCATAATCTGAAGAATAGGCACGGTGAAAGCTGCTGTCTTTCCCGTGCCTGTCTGAGCACATCCCAGAAGGTCCCGGCGTTGGAGTACGGCAGGGATGGCCTTCTCTTGAATGGGTGTGGGTCGCTCGTAGCCTTCCTGCTCCAATGCACGTAGGACAGGCTCAATGAGATTGAGTTCTGTAAAATTCACAGTGATAGATTAAAATTAAAAAATCGGTAAGGCTGCCACTCCTCAGGGACGACACTTTACCCGCCTACCGTCGCAAAACACAGAATTTGATCTGGCTTGATGCCGCAATCTGTTGATTGTTGACTTGTAAGAATGCAAAAATAGCCAAACAAAATGAATTATGAAAATATCCTTTATTGCTCATGATAGAGCCCATGCAGCGCTGTCTGCCGTGTGACCAAATCCTGCATCGGGCGGACTTTTTCAGAGGGATGCTTCCCATGACATCTTGATGTATAACAGGATGGTGCAAGGATGTGTTTTTTTTTTAATTTGTGGTGGAATACAAAATCATGCCGTTCCTTCCCAAAAACCGGAAAGTCTGGACACCTTATTTGTTGGTGATCGTACTCTCCATGGTCGCCCTAATATTCTATTTCCGTCGTGAGGAACATATAGCGCCTGCCACGGCTACCCTTCCTGAGAAGGTAGACTTCAACTACCATATTCGGCCAATCCTGTCTGACAGGTGCTTCAAATGCCATGGGCCGGATGCCAACAAGCGAGAGGCCGGGCTGCGTTTAGACCTCGAAGCGAATGCTTTTGCGGCATTGAAAGACGACCCGACGAGCTTCGTCATCGTCCGTGGAAAGCCAGAAGCGTCAGAGCTTTTTCACCGGATCACGCACAGCGATACGTCGGTCCTGATGCCTCCGCCATCCTCCAAGCTGAGCCTCTCTCCTTTTGAGGTGTCGTTGATTGAAAAATGGATCCGGCAAGGAGCTGAGTACAAGCGGCATTGGGCTTTTATCCCTCCTGAGAAGCCTGCTGTACCATTGCAGGAGGAGGACGAATGGGTGCAAAATGATGTCGATCGCTTTATCCTTGAAAAGCTGAGGCAGACGGGGCTGAGTCCCAACGATGAAGCAGACAAAGAAGCCCTTTTACGACGTGTCAGTCTAGACCTGACTGGCCTTCCACCTGACATTGCCACGCAGGAAGCTTTCTTGCAGGATGCCTCCCCGCAAGCTTTCGAGCGCATGGTCGACAGGCTTCTGGCCGATTTCCATTACGGCGAGAAGATGGCGGTATCGTGGTTGGATCTTGCCCGATACGCCGATAGTCATGGATATCAGGATGACGGGCTTCGGACGATGTGGCCCTGGCGCGACTGGGTGATACATGCCTTCAACCAAAACTACGGGTACAACAAATTTGTGCTTTGGCAATTGGCCGGCGACCTCCTGCCGAACCCCACGCAGGAGATGATGCTAGCGACCGGCTTCAACCGTAATCATAAGATCACCCAGGAAGGCGGCGTCATCGACGAGGAGTATCGTATTGAATATGTCACCGACCGCACGAATACATTCGGCAAGGCCTTCCTGGCGATGACCCTCGAGTGCGCCAAGTGCCATGACCACAAGTACGACCCAGTCTCTCAGCGTGACTATTACGGAACTTTTGCGTTCTTCAACCAGGTCAACGAGAAAGGCCTAGTGGGAACCATCGGATTGGCGTCACCGGGAGATCCACCTAACATGCGCATCACGACGCAGGATGTGAAAACTGTTCTCCGTTTTATAAATAAGCCAGACACAGCTCCGGTCATTGCCATGGTGATGCGCGACAGCAGCCTCAAGCGTGTCACCCGCTTGCTGAAGCGCGGTGTCTACGACCAGCCGACCGATACGGTGGACATGTCTCCACCGGCCGCCATTCTGCCTTTCGACACCACGCGCTACCGGAAAGACAGACTGGGATTGGCACATTGGCTGTTCGACAAGCGCCATCCACTTACGGCAAGGGTCTTTGTGAACCGGCTTTGGGCGGAGTTCTTTGGTAAGGGGCTGGTGAAATCTGCTGGCGACTTCGGCATGCAGGGCGAACTGCCCACACATCCGGAGTTGCTCGACTGGCTGGCGGCAGACTTCCGCGACAATGGATGGAATGTCAAGCGACTGGTGAAGCAGCTGGTGATGTCTGCCACCTATCGGCAGTCGTCTTCCCAAGACGAACGCAAGCAGCGGCTGGACCCCGAAAACCGCTATTACAGCCATGCGCCGAGAATCCGGCTGGGGGCGGAGTTCCTCCGTGACCAACTGCTCTCCAGCAGCGGTATGCTCGTACCGGTGATTGGCGGTCCCAGCGTGAAGCCCTACCAGCCAGCGGGTATTTGGGAGTCAACCACCTCAGGGAGAGGTGAACTCGCGCGCTTTGTGCAGGATCACGGGGAGAAACTCTACCGGAGGGGAATGTACACCTTCATCAAGCGTACAGCCCCACCTCCTTCCATGCTGATCTATGACGCCAGCAACCGGGACCAATGTGAGGTGGCCCGTCAACGGACCAATACCCCCCTGCAGGCGCTAGTGATGCTCAACGATCCACAGGTACTGGAGGCTTCGAGGGTATTGGCGCAGCGACTGATCCGGGAAGGGGGTGATGATGCAGGCCGTATCCAGTCGGCCTTCCGCCGTATCCTTTGCCGCAAAGCTTCCGATAAGGAATCATCGGTGCTGACAACCTATCATGCACGCGAACTCAAGCGGTTCCAGTCGGACCGCCGCCGCGCCGCAGCTTACGTCAATGTTGGAGAATTTCCTCTCGAGGGCCGACCCGATGTGGCTGAACATGCGGCCCTTATGCAAGTCATACATATGCTTTACAACCTTGAGGAGACTTCGGTAAAACCCTAAATGATGAACGAATTCAACAAATTCCGTCTCAACTATACCCGTCGACATTTCCTCACTCGGGCCGGCCTTGGCATTGGAGGCATGGCTCTGGGTTCCCTGCTGGTACCGGGCGCCTTCGGCGTTAAAGATGAAGAAGCCCTGGCACCTGTCCTGGGCATCCCACAGTTTGCTCCTAAAGCCAAGCGCATCATCTATCTTTTCCAAAACGGCGCGCCCTCTCAGCTCGAGACATTCGACTACAAGCCCCTGCTCAATGAGATGATAGGCCAGGACCTGCCCGCCTCCATCCGCAACGGACAGCGGCTCACAGGCATGACTGCCAACCAGGATAAGTTCCCCTTGGTAGGCTCTGCCTTTGAGTTCAAACAACATGGCCAGGCAGGCACATGGGTTTCTTCGATGTTTCCACATATAGCATCCATCGCCGACGATATCTGTGTGATCAAGACAATACATACCGATGCGATCAACCACGACCCGGCCCTCACGTTCTTTCAGACGGGCGCACAACAAGGCAACCGGCCAAGCATGGGTGCCTGGATGAGTTATGGCCTCGGCAGTGAGAATAAGAACCTCCCCTCCTACTGTGTGCTGCTCTCCCGCGGACGGGGAAATGGGCAAGGGGTATACTCAAAGCTTTGGACCAATGGCTTCCTCGACAGTGTACACCAGGGAGTCGTCTTCAGCAGCGGGGAAGATCCCGTGCTCTACCTGGGCAACCCGGCCGGCCAGGACAGAAACTCCCGAAGAGAGATGCTGGACCAGCTCTCTCAACTCAATGCCCTCTCCTTCGAGCAGTTCGGAGACCCAGAAATACAGTCCCGCATTCAGCAGTACGAAATGTCGTACCGCATGCAGACGGCCGTGCCGGAGTTGACGGACCTCTCCAAAGAACCGGACCACATCGTTCGCATGTATGGAGCCGACTGCCTCGTGCCAGGCACCTATGCGGCCAACTGCCTGCTGGCCCGCAAACTGTCGGAGGCGGGTGTGCGTTTTGTACAACTCTACCATCAGGGTTGGGACCAGCATGGCAACCTAGTTGGTGAGATGCCGCTGCAGGCACAGGATGTCGACAGGGCTTCCGCCGCCCTCGTAAAAGACCTGAAGCAGCGGGGCCTGCTCGACGAGACGCTGGTCATCTGGGGCGGCGAGTTCGGACGTACCAACTACTGCCAAGGCAAGCTCGCCAAAGAAAATTACGGACGCGACCATCATCCCAAATGCTTCAGCATCTGGATGGCGGGCGGCGGCATCCGTCCAGGCATCAGCTATGGAGAAACCGATGAGTTCGGCTACAACATCGTGAAGGACCCTGTGAGTGTGCACGACTTCCACGCCACCATTCTTCATCTGATGGGCATGGACCACGAACGCCTCACCTATCGCCACCTGGGCCGTCGCTACCGTCTGACAGACGTGGAAGGCGAATTGCTGAAAGGGCTGCTGGCGTGATGGCCAGCAGTTGGCTGCTCATTGCAGATCGCATGAAGGTGTACTGACCATCGACGCTGACGACATGAACCTTTATAAATCATTCCTCTCCCATGGTGTATTAGCTCTCCAAGCGCTGTTGCTGGTGGCCGTTGTCTTTCATGACTACCTGTCCTTGCCCGCATGGCTGGCCACTAGTGGAAGATTGCACCCGCTACTCTTGCACTTCCCCATTGTACTGGCCCTGATGCTCTCCGTGACCGCCTTGCTGCCATTGGCATGGCGGGAAGACGCCCGCATCGCATCTGCCATCGACTGGCTATGGCTGCATGCCGCAGGGCTCTCCGCCTTGACGGCCCTCTCGGGTTTATTCCTCTCTCAGGAAGGTGGATATAACGCCGCCATTCTGAATAGACATATGTGGCTGGGGACTGCCACTGCCCTTCTCACCTACGCCATCTGGGCGAGCCTTTCCCTGCAAGCATTTCCAAGCGTAGTCAGAGGGATTTTGACTGTCGGCTGCCTCGCATCCCTCGTCTGGGCAGGTCATGAAGGCGGAACCCTTACCCATGGAGAGGGTTTTTTGAGTTTCGAGCGCACCCATCCGCAGGAAGATACCAGGGTCATGGCACCAGCCACCGATAGTACGCCCATCTTCCAGGCTGTCATCCAACCGATTTTCTCAGCAAAATGTAAAAGCTGTCATAACGAGCAAAAGGCGAAAGGTGACTTCATCATGACCCGCACAGAGCTGCTGTTGAAGGGTGGAAAGAAAGGTGCACCCTGGGTGGCAGGTAACCCCGACAGCAGCCACCTCATCCAACGCATCCTGCTACAACTAGAAGACGAAAAGCATATGCCTCCCAAAGGAAAGGCGCAACTCTCCGACCGCGAGATCGCGATCCTCCACCGGTGGGTTGCGGCCGGCGCAGACCTCCAAACCAAACTGACCGATTTGCCAGCCACTGATAGCTTTCGCATCCTGGCAGCTTCCTTTTTCTATTCGCCTGCCAAGGCATCTGAGCAGAGCAAGAGCTATGGTTTCCCAGCAGCAGACGCTTCTGTCGTGCAATCCCTGAACGGGCCCTTTCGCATTGTTGTGCCCATAGATGCGAAATCTCCGGCCCTGGAGATTTCTTTTTTTGTATCATCAGAATACAAGCCTGAGATGCTCGCGGCCTGTATGCCGGTCGCACAACAGACGGTGAGGGTGAACTTGTCCGGCATGCCCGCCGGTGATGAAGTATTCGCCATTCTGGCATCATTCCCCAACCTGGAATATCTGAACCTCAACAGCACGCAGATCTCCGGGAAAGGACTTGCCAGCCTGGCAAATCAGCGTTCGCTGCGCCGGCTTTCCCTCGCGAACACGTCTGTCACCTTATCCGACCTGCAGCGTCTGGCACCATTTGAGAAAATAGAAGAGGTGAAACTCTGGCGAAGCCGGGTTAGGCCGGAAGAGGCCCGGAAGCTTGCGCAGCAATTTCCAAAGGTCCGGTTCGACATCGGACAGCTGCCCGACACCAGCGAACAGCTCCGGCTGACCCCGCCATCACTACGAAAGCCTGACAAAACCGTCTTTGCCTCAGGTGAGAAGTTGGAACTCAAACATCCGATGCCCGGCGTCCGCATCCGCTACACGATCGACGGAAGTGAGCCGGACAGCAATAGCTCCCCTGTTTACCGGGCACCGATCGCCGTCGAAGGCCCTACAGAGGTACGTGCCATGGCCGTGATGGAGGGATGGCATGCCAGTAATACCTCGTTTTTCACTGTATTCGCCCAAGGGATAAAGGCTGCACAGGCTATGTTACTTACGGTCCCGGACAGCCGATATCGCGTACAGGGCGGCGCCAGCCTCACAGATGGACAGAAAGGAGAAAGCAACAACACGCTGGTCAACTGGCTGGGTTTCCGAGAAGAACCCTTTGCCGCCTTGTTTCGGTTTGAAGGCCGAGACTCAATCCGAAAGGTCATCCTGAGCATGGCGGACAACAATGGCGAATATATCATGCCCCCTCAAAAAATTTTGGTGACTGCCGGCAACGATACGAGTGCTTTAACCCTTATTGGAACCCTGGTACCGGAGCAGCCTCTGACATATGGGCCGGCGAAAAACCGCATCTATTCGGTGACGCTAAAGCCTGGCAACTACCGATACATACGTATACAGGCAGACCCCGTCTCCAAACTTCCTGCCTGGCATAGAGGGAAAGGGAGCAAGGGATGGGTATTTGTCGACGAAGTATTCTTCGAGTGAGTCTTTTGGCCAACCACGCAGGCTCTGGGATCCAATTGCTATTTTTACAGACGTGATCGCCCAACAGTCTATACAAGAGGTTTTGGACCGCATCGACATCATTGATGTGGTGGGGCAGTTCGTCAAGCTCAAAAGGCGGGGATCCAACCATATTGGGCTTTGCCCTTTCCACCATGAAAAGACACCTTCTTTCTCCGTCTCACAGTCCAAGGAGATTTACAAATGCTTCGGATGCGGACGCAGCGGTAATACGATCGGATTCCTCATAGAGCACGAAAAGTACTCCTATGTGGAAGCAATCCGGTGGCTGGCAGGCCGGTATCAGATTGAGCTACAGGAGACGGATGTCAGTCCGGAGCATCGACAGCAGCAGCAGGCAGCTGAGAGCCTATACATCCTTAACGCATTTGCACGCGATTATTTTACCCAGGCGCTTCGGGAGGAAGGCCAGGGCATAGATGTCGGACTCACTTATCTCAAAGAGCGGGGATTCACCGATGAGACCATCCAGCACTTCCAGTTGGGATACTGCCCTGACACCCTTGATGGACTCGCCTCAGCTGCCCTCAAAGCACAGTACAGCCCAGAATTGCTGCAGAAGAGCGGCCTGGCGGTGGTGCGTGACGGACAAGCCATCGACAATTACCGCGGCCGTATCATCTTCCCCATCCATAACCAGAGTGGAAAAGTCATCGGCTTTGGCGCCCGCATCATCGCCCGGAACGACAGGGCCCCGAAATATATCAATACCCCCGAGAATGAGGTATATGTAAAGAGTCGTATCCTCTACGGATCCTATTTCGCGCGCCATGGCATTGACAAGCAGAACGAATGCCTGCTAGTGGAGGGTTATACGGATGTCATTGCGCTGCATCAGGCAGGCATCACCCATGCGGTGGCCTCTGGCGGCACTTCACTGACAGCAGACCAGCTGCGTCTCATTAAGAAGTATACTTCGAATCTCACCATCGTTTACGATGGAGATGCAGCGGGCATCAAGGCAGCCCTGCGGGGACTAGACCTTGCCTTGGAGGAGGGCCTGAATGTACGGCTGGTGCTGCTGCCGGATGGGGACGACCCGGACAGCTTTCTGCATAAAAAAGGCCCGGAAGCCCTGAGGGATTTCATCGAAGCCAACCGCAAAGATGTGATTCTTTTCCAGCTGGAAGTCGCCCTGCAAGAAGCCGGCAAGGACAGCCAGAAAAAGGCTGCCCTGGTGAGGCAGATCGCGGAATCCATTTCAAGGCTCAACAAGGCGGAGGACTTCACCCGTCAGCAAGACTACATCCACCGATCCTCCGAACTGTTAGGCATCGATGAACAAGGACTGACAAATCTCGTCAATAAGATCCTTCGGGAGCGAATCTCCAAAGAAGGACGCAAAGGCCTTCCAGCGAAAGGGCCTGCACCGGACGTCCTATCGGAGGATGCTGCCCCGGAAGCGTTACCAGGCCTGGAGCTCGTACAGTCGGATGAGCCGCAGGAACGTTGGACACTCCGCGCCTTGCTCGACTTTGGAGAAAAGACCTGGGATGACGGCAAGACGGTGGCAGAGTATATCTTCCATGAGTTTGACGAGAACGACATCCTGCAGATGATTGATGATGCAGGCATCCGGAATGTTATTACCCTCTATCGAAGGTTGTATGAAGAAGGTGGAGACCTTCACACCAAAAGATTCCTCTACCACGAAGATCCGTTGGTGAGCCGTACGACCGTTGCGACGATGGAGTCGACCCTGGAGATCAGCCCCAGGTGGAAAGAATTTTATGAAGTCCCCCTGCCCACCCGGGAAGACAAATACCATGAGGAAGTACGATCCTGCCTTACCTATCTGAAGCTCCGAAAAATCAAGCGACTGATTCTGGAGAACCAGCGCGACCTGAATGTAAGTCTCCCTCCTTCTGAAATGGAAAGCATCCTGGAAACCCATCAGTACCTCAAGCGCCTGGAGATGGAACTCACCCGTACCTTAGGGACGGTCATCCTCCGCTGATTCCATCCGGCAACGCGTATCTTCACGGAATATACAACCCAGATCTAATGACGATCAACCGAGAGTCTTTTGACCTGCAAGGCAAGGTGGCGATCGTCACGGGTGCCAGCAAGGGTATTGGCCGTGCCATTGCGGCACTCTTGGGACGCCACGGGGCATCGGTCGTAGTCAGCAGCCGCAAACAGGAAGCCATCGAGCAGACAGCTGCAGCGCTCAGGGCTCTTGGCTTGGAGGCTAGCGGCATTGCTGCCCACATGGGTATCCCTGAGCAGGTGCGTCATCTGGCAGAAAAAACCCTGCAGCGATATGCAGGCATCGACATTGTGGTCAACAATGCGGCCATCAATCCTTATTTCGGCCCCATCCTAAAGGCAGATGAGGGAGTGTTTGACAAGATCATGGAGGTCAATGTCAAAGGACCGCTGCAGCTGGCTAAGCTTGCCCATGCTTCCATGAAAGAAAGAGGTGGTGGATCCATTATCAATATCAGCAGCATTGAAGGGTTGACACCCGGACTGGGCCTGGGTTTATACAGCATCAGCAAAGCATCCCTGATAGCAGCTACCAAAGTGTTGGCCAGAGAATGGGGACCTGATGGCATTCGAGCGAATGTCATATGTCCAGGGCTGGTAGACACCAAGTTCAGTGAGGCCCTGACGGGTGATGAAAAGATCCTCAAGATGGTCTTATCGAAGCAGGCGCTCCCGCAGGTGGCAGTGCCGGAGGATATTTCGGGACTGGCACTTCTCCTGGCCTCTCCCGCCGCCTCGTTTCTGACGGGGGGTGTCTATACGGCAGATGGAGGTTATACTATTTGATATATGGTCGAGCTATTTGCTTCCGATGCGCTCCGTGACGCCTATCCCAGGTACAGTAGTTTTCTTGAGGCAGAGTTGTTGCCCCGTGAGCGGGAACTGCTGTCAGTGCCATTCCGCCGTGCCCTTCCGATGTTGGAGGAGATGCGCATGAAGGCCCGTGCGCTGGGATTATGGGCCCCTTACCTTCCCGTGTCTGAGGGCTCTCTGGGGTTGAATATGACCGAGTTTGCACAGGTCAGCGAGCTGATGGCAAGGACACCCTATGGCCATTATGTCTTCAACTGCCAGGCGCCCGATATCGGTAATATCGAATTATTGCAGCGACATGCGGATTCCTGGCAGCAACGTCAATTTTTAATACCCTTGCAAGAGGGAAAGATCCGCAGCTGCTTTGGCATGACGGAGCCTGGGTATGCAGGCTCCAACCCTGTTGAGATGTCTACCGTGGCAACTGCTGACGGAGATGCATGGGTCATCCGCGGACGCAAGTGGTTCACGACGGGTGCGGATGGGGCTGCCTTTGTAATTGTGATGGCAGTGACCGAGCCTGCGGCAGCACCGCATGAACGTGCCAGCCTGCTGATTGTTCCCACTGACACACCGGGATATCAGCGGCTGCGTAACATCCCGGTGATGGGAGAAGGTGGAGAGGGTCACGTCAGCCATGCTGAGATTTTGTTTGAAGACTGCCGCATACCCCTACAGCATCTGATAGGCCCACGCGGTGGTGGGTTTCGGCTGGCGCAGGAGCGGCTGGGCCCGGGTCGCATACATCACTGCATGCGCTGGATAGGCATCAGTGAGCGGGCTTTCGACATCATGTGTACCCGAGCTGTGCAGCGTGAGATGGGTGATGGCCAGCGCCTGGCTGACAAACAATCGCTGCAGCATACCATCGCCGAATGCCGTGCCAGTATCGATGCAGCAAGGCTGATGGTGCTGCATGCTGCCGACGCGATCGACCGGCGGGGCAGCCGCGCCGCGCGTGAGGAGATCTCCGCTATCAAGTTCTATGTAGCCGACGTCATGCTGAGAGTGCTGGATAAAGCCATCCAGGCTTGTGGTGCGATGGGACTGACGGATGAGACGCCTCTTTCGTGGTGGTACCGCCATGAGCGGGGTGCCCGCATCTACGACGGCCCGGACGAAGTGCATAAGTCGTCGCTGGCACGATCCATCCTACGTCGGTATGACGAAGGAAACCCAACGAAGGGCAGGTCATGAAGACTCCGGGTACATACCTCGAAGAAGCAAGGCTCCCGAGGCCTTCGGAATCACCGGATGTGGAAGCCCTTGCCTCCTTCCTCAGCATTCATCTGGAAGGCTTTCAGGGGCCACTGGAGATCCGACAATACATGGAGGGATATTCGAACCTCACCTTTTTGCTGTCCTGGGCGGGTGGACGATGCATCCTGCGACGGCCTCCGACCGGCGCCAACATCCGTGGCGGGCATGATATGTCCAGGGAGTACCGGGTACTAAAGCTGCTGAAGCCCTATTTTCCGCAAGTTCCTTCCGCGCTGCTGTACTGTGATGACTCTCAAATCATCGGCGCGCCCTTTTTCCTCATGGAAAAAGTCGAAGGATCTATCCTGCGTGGGGGCCTGCCCCTATCTTCCTATCCAGATGCGGGCCAGATGCATACGATGTCTCAGACGGTCGTGCGCATGCTGGCCAGCTTGCATAGTATAGAGACGAACGGGACGCCCCTGGCAGAGATTGGCCGCCCGGAGGGATATGTGCAACGTCAGATGGAGGGATGGGTCGACCGATATCGTCGTTCTGCCACCGATGATATTGCTGGGTTAGAAGAGACGATCGCATGGCTGCAGCAATATTGCCCGGCGGACAGTGGCGTATCGCTGGTCCATAATGATTTCAAATTCGACAACCTTGTATTTGATGCCGGCAACCCATCGCGGATAGTGGCTGTACTAGACTGGGAGATGGCCACGTTAGGGGATCCGTTGCTGGATCTTGGCACCAGCCTTGCCTATTGGTCGGAGGCAGGCGACCCTCCTGCCTTAAAACCTTTCAACGTCTCCTGGCTTCCAGGGAGTCTAACCCGCAGAGAGGTTGTACAGACTTATGCCGCCATGCGGGGCACGGCAGAGCCGGACATGCTATACCCATATGTCTTTGGATGCTTCAAAGTCGGCGTCATCGTGCAGCAGATCTATGCACGCTATCGAAAAGGTCTCACTGCAGACCATCGGTTTGCCGGGCTGAAGATGGTCCTAGAGGGCTGCATCCATCAAGCCTTGCAAGCCATGCACAAGGGAAGTATCGGGGCTTCCTGAGCGTACAAAAAAGAAAATTACATGATGACGATACAAGACATCCGCCGGTTTCTGGTTTTAGGCAGCGGTACTCTCGGGCTGCGGGTGGGACTGCAGGCTGCCTTAAGTGGGTTCGAGACGGTGCTATACGACCATCAGTCGGAAGCATTTTCAAGGGCGCAGAAGACACAGCAGTCTATCCTAAAACACCTCATTCGCAATGGGCGCCTCTCCCAGAAAGAGGCCGACGTGGCTCTGGCAAGAATGACCTACACCACAGACCCTGTGGCCGCTGCAGCAGCGGCAGATTTTGTCAATGAGTCGGTCTTTGAAGACCTCACCGTCAAAAAACAGGTATGGGCACAGTTCGGAAAACTCTGTCCAGCCCGGACTCTGTTCACCACCAATACCTCCTACCTCTTGCCATCGCAGTTTGCAGATGATACGGGACGGCCGGAACTCTTTTGTGCCTTTCATTTCCACGATGTCTTTCACGCCAATGTAGTGGATATCATGCCACATGCTGGCACGGCCCCCTGGGTCTGCGAGTTGTTGATAGAGATGGGGAGGCGTCTATCACAAACACCCGTACTGGTGAGTCAGGAGTCGCCAGGGTATATCTTCAATGCCATGCTCATGGCGCTTATTGGTGCTGCGGGTTCGTTGGTGACGACGGGTGTAGCCAGCATAGAGGATGTCGACAGAAGCTGGATGGGGAATTTCAAGATGGAGAGTGGCCCTTTCGGCATTTTGGATACGATCGGGCTCGATACGGCATGGCATGTGACCAGCCACCAGAAGGACGCCCGCAGCCAGCGCTTTGCCACCTACCTCAAGACATTTGTGGATGCCGGAAAGCTCGGGGTGAAGTCGGGCGAAGGCTTTTACCGCTATCCCAATCCAGACTTTTCGAAGGCAGGATTCATTGAGAAAAAATACTGACAATCCACCTGTATGAAGAGAGAGTATCTGAGCATGGAATGGCTGCGTTTCCTGCTATTCGACGTCCATGGCATCGACCAGCTGACGGCTTATCCCAGGTTTTCCCATGTAGGCGGCAGGGAGGAGATCAATTTTCTGCTGCAGTCGGCCCGCGACATTGCCGACCGGGAGATGTTCCCTTATTTTAAGGAGATGGACAGTCGGCCGGTGGAATACCGGGATGGGCATGTACGGACACACCCCCAGCTGAAACGCATCTTCCAGGCGGTAGCTAAGGCGGGGTGGTTCACCGGTACGACGGAGCTGGAGCATGGTGGCACACAGCTGCCCTATTCTATCTTCTCTTCTGCACAGCTCATCTTCGAAGCAGCGAATAACAGTGCCCAAGGATATTTGGGTGTCTCTACAGGTGCACTAGACCTAATCGCTTCTTTTGGCAGTACCTCACTACGTGAAACCTACATGCCGGCCATGATGCAGGGTCGTTGGCAAGGGACGATGGCCCTGACGGAGCCACAGGCTGGCAGCTCCCTGTCAGACATCCGTACCCAAGCCGCGCCGCAGCCAGACGGCAGCTTCCTGATCAAGGGTCAAAAGATCTTCATCTCCGCCGGCGAACATGAGGCCTGTGAGAATTTCATCCATCTGACGCTAGCGCGCATTGAAGGGGCGCCGGCCGGCACCAAGGGCATCTCACTGTTCGTCGTTCCCAAGTTTTTGCCGGAAGATGGCGAAGCCTTAGCCTATAACCATGTCTTTTGCGCTGCAGACTATCAGAAAATGGGGCAGCGGGGCTATGCGACCACTCACCTGATTTTTGGGGAGCAAGGACCTACTCGGGCATTTTTGGTCGGCGAGGCCCATAAAGGCTTATCGTACATGTTTCAAATGATGAACGCTGCCCGCATCGTGGTGGGCCAGACGGCTGCAGCTGTCGCTTCTGCCGCCTACCATTATTCGTTGCAATATGCGATGGAGCGGCCGCAGGGGCGACCCATCCAGGAGAAAGATCCTTCGCGGGAGCCTGTGCCCATCATTCGTCATGCCGATGTACGACGCATGCTGTTGCAACAAAAATGCTTCGTGGAGGGCGCCCTTAGCCTGGTGGTGGAATGCCTCAAATGGTACGATCTAGAAAAAGTGCTGGAGGGCGATGAGAAGCGCAAGGCCTGGCTGTTGTTGGAGTTGTTGACGCCCATCGTGAAAACCTGGCCTTCAGAGGAAGGTCTGCGGGCGGTGAGCAATGCTTTGCAAGTCTTTGGCGGCTATGGCTTCACGATGGACTTCGATGCACAGCAATATTATCGGGACATCCGGATCATGTCTATCTATGAAGGCACCACCGGGATACAATCGATCGACCTGCTGGGCCGAAAGCTCACGATGGATAAAGGCAGGGCTGCTCAACTGCTGGGAGAGCTGGTATCGGCCGAGATCACTCTGGCAGGCCAGGATCCGCTGTTAGCGCCTTTTGCAGATGCCACTGCCCGGTCGGTGCAGGCATGGCAAAAGGCTTTTCTACATCTGCAAAGCATCGCTTCGCAGGGGGAGACAGAACGGTATCTGGCAGACGCTAACCTCTTTATGGAGATGAGTGGGCTGGTAGTGATCGCCTGGCAATGGCTGAAGATTGGCCGTCAAGTTCGGCAGAGACTGCAGGCGAGTCCATCCTCCGATGCCTCAAAGCGTTTCTTCCATGGAAAGCTCGTGAGCCTTCGTTACTATTTTAAATACGAGTTGCCCCGTGTCAGCGCACTGGCGGAAACACTGTGGCATGCGGATGCGCCCACCTTGGCGTTGGAAGAAGATGCTTTCTGTTGATCGTATCAAGCAGGTCTATCGTGCTGGCAGGATGCTTTATTGCCCCTGCTGACGGCTTAGTCGCAGTCCTCACGGAACACTCCCGGTATCTCCATCACGAGATCCGGGCCGTAGCAGCCTGCCGGCGTCTGGTAGCCTGTATGGATATTCTTTTCCAGCACCTTGCGAGTGATGAGGAGGCTAGCATGTGCAGTGAGTGTATAGCCTTCCGGGCCGTGGAGCCGGCAGCGGGCGGACTGGCCTGAGTCGGTCGTGACTTCCCCCCATACCAATGACTTAGCCTTAACTCGCTGTTCGTCGGTAGGGCCAGCGGGGCCTTTCCGTATCTTCCGGATCGCCTTTTCGCGCATGAAAGGCATCCGCAGTAGCCAGTTGAAGAGCGCCTGGTATTTGAGCATACGAAAGGTAGCCGGTGGAGCCCCGGTATAAGTCTCGATGTTTGGAATGCCGGTGGTGGAATAGGCAGTTGAGATGTCTCCCCAGGGGATGGTCATCACGAACAGACGTTTCAGTCCGAAGTCGACCCACATGCCTTTGTGGCCCAGGGGTACATGAACAATTTTTCCATGCTTGCGCACGGCACTGCCATCTCCCGCGCCTTCCGCCATTGTCACGGCGGTACCCTGGCTCCAACCGCCATGCAGGGAGGCGAAGGCAAGTTTCAGTGTATCGGCCTGAGGCAGGCGGTGCTTGAGGTACAGCGCCAGGCTGTCGGTTGGCACTACATCGAACCCGACGCCGGGCATGATCATGATGCCAGCTTCTTTAGCCTTTATGTCGAGGCGTTTGGCAGCCTCAAAGACTCGGATCTCTCCGGTGATGTCGAGGTAGTGGGTATGGGTGCGGAGGCATGCTTCCATCATGGGCGCCGCCGTATGAGAGAAAGGCCCAGCAGCGTGTAAGACAACGGGGTAGCGTCGAAGGGTTTCTTCCAGGTTCTTTGTGTCTGACAGGTCGAAAGCGACATAGTCTAGTCCCAGTGTTTGTGCCAGCGCGACGAGCTTCTCACGGCTTCTGCCTGCCAGCACGGGGCGTAGTCCATAAGACGGGGCAGTTCGGGCAATCAGTGAACCCGTATATCCACTGGCACCGTAAAGAAGGAATTCCTGCATGAGGTTGATTTGAATACATAATATATGGGATGTCTGGCAGTAGACCCTTTCCTCAAGGTATCATTTATCCGGTATTCGCCAATCTTTTAAGCATATCGCTGTATGAATCAGAGAGCAGGTCTGCAGGCTGTATGCCTAGGATTTGCATGTAGTGCTCACATTGGCTTTGAAGTTGTTCGTCAGAGTAACGGCCTGACTCGTCGATGGCCTCTATCTCTATGAACCCGCCCAAGCATTCAACGACGTCGACATGGAATTTCACATTGTCGATGAAATAGATTTCCCGGACCTTCTGGACGATGATATCGGTACCCAGCACTTGGTCAAGGATGGTTTCGAGGCGGACTCCATCTTGGACCTGACAGAGGCTAATGTCTGAAAGCTTTGGTCCAGGCTGGTCGGGGCGGACGTAACGGATGAGCGCATTTTCTATCTCGCCCTGCCGAAGTTTAAGCCGGCCGCTGGGCACTTTGAAATAGGTATCCCGCTGGGGATCTCGCCCCCTATAGGCGGCACCGGCCTGGATAAGGATGGCTCGAATGCCTTCTGGGTGCTTGCATCTGGCTTTGATTTCAACATTTCGGATCATAAAAAAAACCGCCTGGTTAGGCGGTTCAAAAGTATGGCAAATACAGCGCGTTAGTTCAGGCGGTAGTGGCAACTTTCCCATACTTACCGGCAGGCTTGGCCTCAGAGACCTGCTGCAGGGTGGTGGCCCGGCTGGCCTTGGTAGGCAGGGGTTTCAGTTCTGGCGTGCTGGCGGGCATTCGCTCAAAGCGGATGGCACTCCATACATGATCCAAGCAGGTTTCTTCGATGATATGGAATCCATGTTCATTGACACAGTCCCATCCTCCTTTCCGATTAAGGTCGCTGGAGATTTTCGAAGCCGGCTTTGGATAGGCCACCCAGAGTTTAAATTCAATGGCCAAGGCGGGGAGCACATCGCAAAGAATGGCTGTCAGCTGGCTTTGGTTGACAGCGAAGACAAGAGCAAAGTCAATCTTGCGGCTGCGAAGCAGCGGGGTCACATTCTTGGCAAACGATAGCTTGGCGAACTGTTTTTCCACTGAGGAGGGCAGTCCCTGTATCAGAAGATTGCGCTCTTCCTGATACTGGAGTTTTTCCAACATCGTTTGCATCATGACCGCGTCGATTTATTGTAATGGAGGGTGAAGTTATGAAATTCTTAAAAAAGTTCATAGAAACGGGGATAGATTCCTGCCTGATGCAGCGATTTTTGGTGGACGTTTGTGTCAGCGCTTATTTTGAAGATGGGGCCTGTAATATTTAAGTGCTTCTTTGGCATAGGCTTGCACCATCCGAATCCGGGTCTGGTCGGAGGGATGGGTACTCAGGAATTCAGGGGTCTTAGTGTTTTTACCTCCGGCTCCCGACATACGTTCCCAGAAACCGACCGCCGCCGTGGGGTCATAGCCTGCCATGGCCGTGAAAATCAGACCGAAGCGATCGGCCTCCAGTTCATGACGGCGGCTGAAGGGTAGGATGATGCTGAGGTCTGTCCCCAATCCATAGGCCATCATATATAGGTTGCGGGTCTCTGCCGGCTGATTGCTCAGTGCCACATCCAAGGCGGCCCCTCCGAACTGTTGTAGAAGTCCCTGGCTCATACGTTCATTCCCATGGTGAGCGATGGCATGGGCGACCTCGTGGCCCATCACAACGGCCAGCCCGTTCTCGTCCTGGGTGACGGGAAGGATGCCAGAGTATATGACAACCTTTCCACCCGGCATACACCATGCGTTGAGCTCATTCTTGTCTACCAGGTTGAACTCCCACTGATAGCCGTTGACGAGGTCTAGCGTCTGCTTCTCCTGTCCGTATTGTGCCACGGCCTTAGCAATGCGGCTACCTACACGTGCTACCATGATTTGCTGCTGGCTGGAGCCAGTCTTCACTACAGGGTTCTTACTCAGGTATTCGCGGTATTGGGTCAAGGCTATGGCCTGCACCTGTGTTTCATTGAGAAGCAACAGCTGCTTTCTGCCCGTGACGACATTTCTGCGGCAGGAAATCAATAGCAGGGACAGTAACAGAATATGTAACAGCTTCCTCAAGTAAAATACTTTCTTTTTCAGCGTATGGAGCAGTGCAGCCCACAGACTGTCGGTTCTAGCAGATATTGGGGCTAGCGTGTAGCCCTCCCCTTCCGTCTGTCTCGGTGACGGAGGATGGGCGCTTTGTTCTCGGAACCGTCTAGCAACCGCGAGATGTTCTTCTGGTGGGTAAGAATGACCAACAGGGCAACCGCAACGGCAAAGATGCGATAGGTGTCATTGTCCACATTGAAGACGACAATGATGAAGACCGGAAAAGCGAGGCTTGCCAGGATAGAACTTAGGGAAACGAAGCGGGTGAGGAATAACACCAGGATAAAGACAGCCATACAGCCCAAAGCAATCCAGGGGGAGATGCCAAAGACAAGGCCCAGCAGGGTGGCCACTCCTTTACCGCCTCTGAAGTCCGCCCAAACCGGCAGGATATGCCCGACGACGGCTGCCAATCCAAGCCCTATCTGGAAGTTGGTCCGGGCAAAGTCGTTGAGACTGTAATAAGGAAGCAAATAAGCCAACTTCACCGCCAGCAACCCTTTAAGGAAATCGAAGAGCATCACGAAAGAGCCCCAACGGGAGCCTAAGATCCTGAAGGTATTGGTCGCGCCGGCATTCCCGCTGCCATAATCGCGTATGTCGATGTGGTACACCCAGCGGCTGACCCATACCGAGGTGGGTATGGATCCGATAAAATAGGCCAATACGACGAGACACAATTCTTGCATGACTTACAATAGTCAGTAAGTTAAAAATACACAAAAAATCATGATTGGTGAAATTGATGAGATGATGGCTATGTCCGAAAAAAGCTGATCCTGGCCCAGGGATCCCGGATCGAGCAGGATAGCTCCTGCAGGGGTGTCCCCTGCATCGCCAATCGGACATCGGTAAGGTCTTCCTCCTGGAGGCCGCTGAGCATCAGACTCCCCCCCCTTTGGAGGGATTTCAGAAAGGCTGGAAGTTCTTTTAAGATCACGTTTTTATTGATGTTGGCGAGGATGAGATCGAATGTTTCTCCAGTGGGCAGGTGATCTAAAAGTCTGGTTTCGATTGATTGGCAGTGGTTACCAGCGACGTTCTCGTTGGCATTGGAGATGCTCCATGGGTCGTTGTCGATGGCGAGGATTCTGGCAGCGCCGAGTTTTTCGGCGAGGATAGCCAGGATGCCGGTGCCTGTGCCGAAGTCTAGCAGACGCTTGCCGGTCAGATTCAGTTGAAATAGGGCTTCCATCATCAGTAAAGTAGTCAGGTGATGGCCAGTGCCGAAGCTCATTTTTGGCGTGATCACCAATTCCAGGGGAATCTCCGGTATTGGGGGGTGGAAAGAAGCCCTTATGGAAACTTTCCCCGGGATGACGACAGGCTGGAAGGAGGATTCCCATATTTCATTCCAGTTCTTGTCTTCTACCGGGGAGAAGTCTGCCGTGGGGAACCCGTCGCGTTCCAGTGACCAAAGGAGGGCCTCGAGGCCCGGGTGACCTGCGGTGATATAAGCATCCAGCGCCTGGTCACCCACCTCAAACCCTTCAAATCCAGCCTGGTTGAGCAAGCCGATGAGCAAGTCGATGCGGACTGGATCCGTCTCTTCAAACCTCACCTTCCAATATGTATGTGCCATAAAAAAACATCCGCCCGAAGGCGGATGGTAATCAGTCGTTGTTGGGTTCGCGGCGCGGCGGCCTAGGGCCTCCTTCACGGCCGAAATCGCGCCCGCCATCCCGTGGCCCATCTTTGATGAAGTCGGGCTTTGGCAAGAGGGCTTTTCGGCTGAGTTTGAATTTGCCGGTTTTATGGTCGATCCCGATCAGTTTGACCTTCACAGAATCACCTTCTTTCATGATACCATCGAGGTTTTCTAGCCGCTTCCAGCTGACTTCGCTGATATGGAGCAATCCTTGCTTGCCGGGCAAAAACTCTACAAATGCACCATAGGGCATGATGGATTTGACAGTTGCCTCGTATTCTTCACCTTCTTCCGGCATAGAGGTGATGCCACGGATCCAGGCGACGGCCTTTTCGATGCCTTCTTTTGCAGGGCTGAAGATGCTGACTTCACCCTGGTTGCCTACTTCTTCTATGTTAATGGTCGTTCCGGTCTCTCGTTGTATTTCCTGGATGATCTTACCCTGTGGCCCGATGACCGCACCAATAAATTCCTTGTCGATGAAGAGCTTTACCATGCGTGGCGCATGAGACTTCACTTCCTCGCGGTGGGCTGGGATGCATTCATACATGGCATCCAAGATGTGCAGCCTGCCTTTACGTGCCTGTTCCAGGGCTTCTCGCATGGTATCCATGCTGAGGCCGTCAATCTTGATATCCATCTGTATGCCACAGATCCCTTGGCGAGTACCGGTTACTTTGAAGTCCATATCGCCTAGATGGTCTTCATCGCCGAGAATATCTGTTAGAATGGCGTATTTCCCATCCTGCCGGGTAATCAGTCCCATCGCAACGCCACCTACGTGACGGGGGATGGGCACGCCGGCATCCATCAGGGCTAGCGAGCCAGCACAGACAGTAGCCATTGAGGAAGAACCGTTAGACTCGAGGATGTCACTTACAATGCGGACTGTATAGGCATATTCATTGCCGGGCATCATCTGCTTGAGCGATCGGAGCGCCAGGTTGCCATGCCCTACCTCCCGGCGGCCGGGGCCGCGCAGAAATTTGACTTCACCTGTCGAGTATGGAGGGAAGTTGTAATGAAGTATAAACTTAGTATAATCGGATTTTGCGGCGCTTTCTACAAGCAGCTCATCGAGAGGAGTTCCGAAGGTGACCGTTGTAAGCGATTGAGTTTCACCGCGAGTGAAGAGGGCGACGCCATGGGGCGAGGGCAGCACGTCGACTTCCATATTCAGAGAGCGTACCTCGTCGAGTCGTCGTCCGTCTAGGCGCTTCCGATCGTCGACAATCATGTCGCGAACGACTTCCCACATGAGGTCTTCAAAATACTTTTTCGAGAGTTTGACATCTTCTGCGGCTGGGGCATCTCCGAGGGAGGCAACAACTTCTTTTTTGAGCGCACTGAATGCTTCGGAACGTGCGTGCTTGCTGCTGGAGGAACTGGCAATCGTTAGGATTTTGTCTTTTGCGACTGCCTCGACATGATCGCGGACCGCATCTTTTTGTAGAGGCTTGGGATAGTCGCGCTTGCCGGACACACCCACTTTCTCGCGGAGTTCTTCCTGGGCTTTAATCTGGGTGCGGATGGTGGCATGGCCAACTTCCAGGGCCCTCACGAAGTCTTCTTCGCTGCACTCCTTCGATTCGCCTTCGACCATCATGAGATTCTTGTCGGTAGCACCGATCATGAAGTCCATATCTGCACTGGCAAGCTCTGTACGGGAGGGGTTTACGATGTATTGTCCTTCTACCCGTGCGACGCGCACTTCGGAGATGATCTCTTTGATGGGGATATCTGAAACCGCTATGGCCGCGGAGGCAGCGAGGCAGGCCAGGGAGTCAGGCATCACTTCTGGGTCGGAGGAGATCAGCGTGATCACGACTTGTACATCGCAGAGATAGTCTTCCGGAAACAGCGGCCGCAGGGCGCGGTCTACCAGTCGGCTAATAAGGATCTCGGAGTCGCTCAAGCGTCCTTCTCTTTTGAAGAAGGAGCCGGGAATCCGGCCTGCGGAGGAAAATTTCTCCATGTAGTCGACAGAGAGGGGGAAGAAGTCCTGCCCTTCTTTGGGCTCGCGGTTGGCGCAGACGGTAGCCATGATCATGCACTTACCCTGACTGACGGTGACAGCCCCGTCTGCTTGGCGGGCCAGGCGGCCGGTCTGTAGAGTGATGACCCGGCCGTCGCCCAGGTCGATGGTAGACTGAATAGGTTGTTGAAGCATGGTGGGTAATTTAGGGAAGTGCCAATAGTCAGAAGCCCAACTATGCAGTTGGGTTTGACGGGCTGGCGACTTCGATTATTTACGAAGCCCGAGCTTATCCAGGAGGGCGCGGTAGCCGGTGAGGTTGTGTTTGCTCAGGTAGGTCAGCAGGCGTTTGCGGCGGCCTACCATGGCCATCAGACCCCGGTGGGTGGCAAAGTCCTTCCGGTTTTTTTGTAAATGCTGGGATACGTGGTTGATACGTTCTGTCAGCAATGCGATTTGGCCCTCAATGGAACCGGTGTTGGCTGAGCTGCCGCCAAATTCGGCAAATATTGCAGCATTTTTTTCAGTGGTGATCGTGGACATCTCTTTTTGTTTGCATCCGATGACATCTTATTATTTCGGCTGCAAAGGTATGGATTTTCCAATGGAAAAAAACCCTATGTCCAAGGGGGGCTGCAGATCATTCGGGGCAGAGGCGAGGGCTAGTCCATGTGCTTTAGATTCACGGCATACAAGACGCAGAAGACGATACCGACCAGTCCGGTCCCGGAACTGATGATGATCCCCAAAAGGTTGCCCGCGCCGTAGACGGTAAAAGGGGCTACCACAGCGATGCCAGTGCCTACTAGGTAAATCCAGAAACCGATCTTTCGCAACTGGAACATCAGGAAAGCACCCCCGAGCGTCAGCATGCTGGCGACTAGACCGAACAAGGCGATCTTGCGTATTTTATATGGGTCAGCCATCTCCCGGGCACTAGATAGCAACTGATCTACCATGCCGACTCCTGGGTTGTTAGACAGGTCTTTCCGGATCTGCGTCTGTGCCGAGTCGAGGACGCTGGAGACTACCTCGGAGGAGAGCCCAACATGTCGGTAGTTGTTGAGATGGCTAAGAATGCTCCAGCCACTGCCGATGAAGGTAAGGATACAAAGCACCGTCAGCAATATCGGCCGGGAAGGAGCTGTAGGTTGTTCGGGCGTTTCAGTCATACTGAGCGGTTTTAATTCTCGAATGTAGACCATTCGTGGAAATGCGTAAAAACATCGAGCAGTTGAGGAACCCCTGTATAGGAATTGATAACTTGTTGGCCAATGGCTGCCTTATGCGGATTTCGATTGCGGTAACGAATGACCTCAGCTACGACCAGCGGATGATCCGCATCTGCCACAGCCTAGTGGCGGCTGGGCATGAGGTGACCTGGGTGGGAAGGTTGCGGCCCGACTCCATCCCTGTAGATCATACACCTTACCGACAGGTCCGGCTCCGGGGTTTATTTGAAAAAGGGCCTGGCTTTTACCTAGAGCACAACCTGCGGGTTTTTTTCTATCTGCTATCCAGGGATACTGATCTCTTCTGGGCGGTCGACCTCGACATGGCGCCTGCCATCTGGCTGGCTTCTGCGTGTCGCCGAAAACCGCGTCTAATGGATGCACATGAGCTTTTCTGCGAGATGCGCGAGTTAAAAGATCGGCACTTCTCCCGGTTTGTATGGCGGTGTATAGAGAGACTCATGATACCTCGCTTTCCGACGGGTTGCACGGTCAGCGAGCCGATTGCACGTCATTACCAGGCCATCTACGGCGTTCGGTATGTCGTCGTACGCAATCTCCCCGTCCGATACGCCCTTGAGGAAGGAAGCTCCGCAGAGCCATTCATCCTCTACCAGGGGGCTGTCAATGAAGGGCGCTGCTTCGAGCAGCTCATCCCGGCTATGGCGCATGTAGAAATGCCCCTGCATATCTATGGAAAGGGTAATTTCCTGCGTCAGGCGAAAGAACTGGTGCAAAAGTATGGAGTGGCCGACAAGGTATTTTTCAAAGGCATACTGCCGCCTGCAGCACTGCAGAGGGTGACCATTCAGGCCTATGTCGGCATAAGCCTGTTTGAAAAAGGGGTTTTACAGAATGAATGGTCCCTGGCAAATCGTTTTTTCGACTTCATCCAGGCAGGTGTTCCACAACTCTGCAGTGACTTTCCGGAGTACAGGAAGGTGGTGGAGAAATACCCCGTAGCAAGCCTATTGGACGACCATTGTCCGATGGCCATCGCAAAAGCGCTGAACAAAATGATCCAGAATCAGGTTTTGCATATGAGCATGCACGACGCCTGCCGGAAAGCTGCCATGGTTTTCCATTGGCAAGGGGAAGAAAAGGCGCTGCTGGAAATGCTCGATAACCTGTCATGAACCCTGAGAGAAGACTCCATGTCGTCTGCCTGAATGTCCCCTACCCTACCGACTATGGCGGGGCCTGCGAAATGTTTTACAAGATGCAGGCGCTTTCTAAAGCCGGCATTGAAATCATCTTGCATTGTTATGACTATGGCAGGGGGCGCCAGCCGGTGCTTGACCGTTGGTGTCGTCAGGTCTATTACTACCCGCGAAACCAGGGCCATAAGGGTATTTCGTTGACATTGCCCTACATCGTGACTTCCAGAGCCCATCCAGAGCTGGCAGCCAATCTTACCTCCGACGATGCCCCTGTACTTTTTGAAGGGGTGCATACCACCTATCCGCTCTACAGCGGACAACTGGGGGGGAAGAAATGTTTCATTCGCATGCACAACCTGGAGCACCTTTACTACAAAATGCTTTCCAGGCATGCACCTTGGGGCTTTCGAAAGCTGGCGTATGCGAATGAAAGTCGTCTGCTAAGGTCATATGAACGGACAATCGCTCCAAAAGCGGTTATGTTGGCCATGACCAATGAGGAAGCCTGCCTTGTCCGGACACTGGCACCTGCTGCCGATGTGCGGCATCTGCCGGTCTTCACCGGGAGGGATCAGCCCGAATGCCAGGAAGGCGAGGGTAGTTTTTGCCTATATCATGGGGATCTCTCCGTACCGGAAAACGATCATGCCGCTACCTGGTTGCTGACTCAGGTCTTTGACCAGCTGGAAATACCGTTTGTAGTAGCCGGTAAACAACCCAGAGCTTCTTTAAGAAGCCTTGCCTATCGGAGAGGTCATACCTGCATCGTGGAAGATCCCTCGGCCCGTGAATTGGACGACCTGGTCCGCAGGGCCCAGGTGCACGTGCTACCTTCATTCTCCAGTACCGGCGTCAAATTCAAGTTACTCCATGCAGTCTTTGCCGGCAGGCATGTTTTGGCAAACCCAGAAATGCTGACGGGCACCTGCCTGGACAAGGCATGTCATATTGCTACGGATGCTGATTCGTTTCGGGAGCTGACGGCCACTTTGTTCAGGAAGCGTTTTGAATGTGCAGAGATTGAACAAAGGTCACGACTGTTGGAAGGTCCTTATTGCGACCTGCGGCATGCAGAACTTCTTATCTCGTGGCTAGGGTTGCATGGTCGATGACCTCTCCGTTCTCTGTTTTGATTTTTCTTCCCGGAAACTTCTCAATTACATTATAGTCATGCGTTGCCATGACGATGGCAGTGCCATAGTCTCGTGAGATCTGAAAGAGCAGCCGCATGATGCCGTAGGAGGTTTCCGGGTCGAGGTTCCCTGTGGGCTCATCGGCAAGGATGAGCATTGGAGAATTCAGCAAGGCCCTGGCGATGTCCACTCGCTGCTGTTCGCCGCCGGACAGCTCATACGGATATTTAAAGCCTTTCGTCTTCAGCCCCACCTTGTCGAGTACGTAAGAGATCTTCTCATTCATGAGCTTTCGGTCAGTCCAGCCGGTGGCTTCCAGGACAAACCGCAGGTTTTGTTCCACGTTCCTGTCTGTCATGAGCTGGAAGTCTTGAAAGACGATGCCTAGCTTTCTTCTAAGAAGGGGTACACGTTTCCAGTCGAGCTGCTTGAGGTCGAAACTGACCACGTTCCCCTCACCTTCTTTAAGGGGTAACTCTCCATAGAGGGTTTTTAGGAGGCTTGATTTCCCGGAGCCGGTCCTACCCACAAGATATACGAACTCACTCCGGACCACCTTGATGTTCACATCCTTAAGGATCAGGGAATTGCCCTGATAAATATTGGCATGGGAGAGTTGCAATACGACGTCTGGCATATCTTTATTTTGGCAAAAATAAGATGACGGCTGCAGAATAAAACGTGGACTTATATCCTGCTACTTCAACCGATAATCCATGCGGATGGTGATGCTAGCCGTCTTGAATTTATCCCGCGTGTTGAAAACACCTCCATAGCTGTAGTCTTCATCGCTATTTTTCCCGGTGATCTGAAAGACGCCCATGTTGGCTTTATTGAGCCTATCGATTTTGCTGCCAACACTTTTTGCGATGGTCTCGGCCCTTGCCTTGGCGTCCTCAGAGGCTTTTGCCAGCAGGTCCATTTTGATTGATGCCAGTCGCGTGTAGAAATACATTGGCTCCTGGGAGGTGAATTCGATGCCCTTCTCAATCAGTTCGGTGACTTCACGGGAAACGGATTCGACCCGGTTCATGTCCATCGACTGGATCTTCACGCTCTGAGAAAGCCTGTAACCGGAGAATGAGGAGAAAGTATTTCCCTTGGAATCGTAATGCTGCTCAAACTCTTTGTTGAGGCTGACTGCGGTAAAGACGATGGCTGTGTCGGATATTCCTTTACTTTTAAGATAGCCGCGAATCGACTGTTCATCGCGCTTGAGATTGGCATAGGCGTCTTTAATATCCATATTCTTCCGTTCGAAGCTTCCTTGCCATACGATGAGGTCGCTGGTGAAGTCAACTTCGGCCAGACCTACGACAGAAATCTCTTCGGCAGCCCTATATTTATATTTATAGGCCCCTGCCAGGATCAGTGCCGTAGCGACCACGCTGGCTGCAATCAGCATCGCAGATATATACTGTCTCATTTGATGGAAATTTAGAATGAAAATACATAAGAGACGGCAGATGATTGATTCTCCTCAGGCTTACCTGTGAAAGAATTTCAAATGTTTCTATTCTTTACTGGCAGCCGATCGGTGCACCCGGTGGTGGTGCCGAGTGCAGCGTTGGCCGGGCCTTCTCGGGAGATTTCATTCGCTCCAGCGTCAAGCGGAGGTGAGATCGGTAACTAGGGTCTTTCGCAGTTGCCAGTGCAGAATCAATCATCATTTTCAGTTGGTGGAGGATTTCGACGACGGCTGCCCTACCGGCAAAAGAGAGTTGCTCATCCAGGCTGGCTGCCAGGAGATAGGTTAGCACCAGCTGCTCTGTCTGCTGCTGGATGCGTTGCAGCATGCCCGAACGGCGGGGCGCTTTCCATGTAGCCTCTAGGATGCGTTGGCCCATCTCCAGGATGCCAAGCCCACTGCTGGCTTCCTGCTGTGCCATCCGGCTGAGCCGTTCCGGGTGAAAGAGCAAGGAGAGGGGCATATCAGCCGCCGACTCAGCAGGGGTCAATGCATCGAACCCCAGGCCGGATCTTCTGCGGAAGAGTTCTTTACCGTACTCATAATTGGCAGGGCGTGGCGGGATTAGCTCTGTGATGCGGTCTGGGATTACCAATACTTCCGGTGAGAGGGTTGCCAGGATGGCGTCCAATGCTTGCAACTGCCGGGATCTAGGGAGTATGGCAACGGAGGGCTGTCCGTCACCGCGGAGATTATATGCATAGCTTGTACCGCCCACGAGCTTAACGACTGCTTCCACCTGATAGCGATGATAGAGATATACCGGTACGAGCACATCCTCTAGCATGGCTGCCGGTAGGCCGGGGCGTATGCTATTCCAACCAAAGTTAGCAAGGGCTGTTTTCCTGACTTTCATCACTTCGGAGAGCTCCACCACCGGGTCCTTGCCATTATCCCATAGATGAGCGGATGGATGTGAGCCTCCGGCGGCACGGGCATCCCGGTCACTGATAAAGAGGATGCCCTGCTGCTGGCCTTCCTGCATGATCTTGTCGAGCACGCTTTTCTCAGGAGTGTTCCGTGGCAGATCAGAGTATCCCCACCGGATGGCGAGTTTGTCCCAGGTGCCGATACCGGTCGCATAGGCCTCGCTGAGGTCGATACGTCCAAGAGCGCTGAGCCGTACCAGCGGATGGGGATAGTCCATGACGCTGGCCCGGTCATTGGTGCTGGAAGCATAGTTGTGCATGAGTCCTAGTGTATGCCCGACTTCGTGTGCGGCTAGCTGTTCGAGGCGTTTCAAGGACATGGCAAGCATGGGATCGTTGGCAGGCATCTCATTTTCAAAAGGGGAGAGCAGCCCCTGTGCTATGAGGTAGTCTTGTCGCACGCGGAGAGATCCCAAAGTTACCTGTCCTTTGATGATCTCGCCAGTGCGGGGATCCACGATGGAGGCTCCATAGCTCCAGCCGCGGGTAGAACGATGCACCCAGTTGATCATGTTGTACCGGATATCCATCGGATCGGCGCTATCCGGCAGGATACGCACCTGGAAGGCATCCCGATATCCCGCCGCCTCGAAGGCCTGGTTCCACCAGCGGGCTCCTGTCAGCAGGGCTGTCCGGATGGGCTCCGGGGTACCGTTGTCGAGCCAGTATACGATGGGCTTTACGGGGTCTCCAAAGGCTTCTGAGGGGTTTTTCTTTTGCAGCCGGTGGCGGACGATGTAGCGCTTCTCAATGGGTTCTGAAACTGGGGTTGAGTAGTCAAAGTAGGAGATATCATTAAAGCCAGACCTAGGATCAAGTGACCGAGGCCGGTAGTCGGTATCAGGGAGCTGCACAAAGGAGTGGTGCATGCGCAAGGTGATGGCTTCCGGCGAGGGCGTCACAGCGTTCACAAAAGGCCCTGTGACACCATCTGCGTTGACCAGCGTGACGATGGCTTCCATCTCTGTGTTGAGGGGGAAGTTTCGAGTAGAGGGAAGGTAGAGTGCGGAGCGGGTCTTGTCGACCGTATAATTGCCTTGCTGCATCTTTCGAATTCGGTTGGCTGCCTGCATGGCATCGCGGAAGAGGAAGTCTGTGAGTTCCACCAAGCATCGTCCGTCCGTCTCTGCCTCGATGACGAAGCCCCAGAGGATGGACTGCGCGAAAGATTGCTCGACGGCTCTTCGCTCGTTTGGATCCGGGCTGAGGGCGCGATAGTCGAAATTCGGCTGCACCATCAGCAATTTTCGGCCTATACGTGAGAACTTTACCACACGGCCACCACCCAGCAGACCGCGGTCCAGGCCGATATCATTCGAACCCAGTCCTGCAGGCAGTGAGGTGACATATAAAAATGTTGACCTGATAGGATCTGTTTCCAACCAAAGCCGTCCCTGGGTAGAATCCCAATACAGGGGAAAGAAGCCGTTCATATGCTGCATACCCCGGGTCTTTTCCGCGATACCCGGCAATGGCTGCGCTTGAGAAGAGGCAATGGAAAATCCTAAGAGGAGTACATACCAACGCATGTTAAATGATTTGATGGAAAATAAGGATTTCTTCGGAAGTTGATGGAGACGCCAAGGCTTTGCCATACCTGTCCGCGGCTGGCTGATGGGTTGTTGGCGTACCTTACAACGAAACTTGGGTGATGAAGATGCACGTCTGGGCCATCGGCAAGAAGCATGAGACCTATGTGCAGGAGGGTGTGGAAGCCTTCACCAGGCGACTGAAGCACTATTTCCCACTGGAATGGCATATCATACCTGTTCCGAAAAATGCCGGCATGCTGAGTACGGCAGACCTGAAGGCTTCGGAGGGTAGGACCGTGCTGGAATGGTTGCGTCCTGACGACTTCTTGGTTGCCCTCGACGAACATGGCCAACATTGGAGTTCAGAGGAGCTGGCAGGCTTTTTAAAAGACAGGGCGGAGGGAACTGGCCGTCGTATGATCTTCCTGATCGGAGGGTCATTTGGACTAGACGCGAACATCTTGCGGCGGGCAGACCGGGTTTGGAGTTTGTCTCGCCTGACCTTCCCGCATCAACTCGTCCGACTATTGCTGGCTGAGCAACTCTACAGGGCCTGCACCATCCTTCGTAACGAAGCATATCACCACCGATAAAAAGATCGCCTCCAATCCATTACCATGAGCATCACCCTAACGATCATCCTCGCCACCGGCATCCTCTCCTTCCTAGCATTCAACAAGGAAGGGCTCCGGGATGAGTTACTCTTTTGGCCGTATATGGCTGACAGCCAAGGACAATACTATCGGTTTCTCACCGGTGGCATGGTGCATGCCGATTTCATGCACCTGCTGTTTAATATGGTCTCTCTCTATTCGTTTGGGAACATCCTGGAGGGCGTCTTACTGCCATCGCTGTTTGATGAAAAAGGACGTATGCTGTATGCACTATTATACTTCTTTTCGCTGATCTTTTCCTGCCTGCCAGACTTTAGCTTACACAGAGCTAATCCCAGCTATCGGGCCCTTGGCGCCTCTGGAGCCGTGTCAGCTGTGATTTATTCCGCCATTACCATTGTCCCGACAATGCCCATCCGCTTCCTCTTCATACCATTCGACATCCCGGGCTGGCTCTTTGGATTTTTGTTCCTGGCATTCTCCTATTACCTTGCCCGGAGGGGGGGTGATCACATTGGACATAACGCGCATTTCTGGGGGGCCGTTTTCGGAATCATCTTTACGCTGGTGGCTGCTAGAGCATTTGCTGGCATTAACCTGGCCAGTCATTTTCTGTCGCTGGTGCTTCCGCAGTGAGCGGATACTTTAGCCCTCTGAGGCGGCCGGAGCCCATTGTAAAGAGATCGTTTCAGCGGTGGCAGGCGTACAGCGGAATCGGTCATCGATGCGGATGCCAATGAGCCAGACGATGCGTCTGTCTGATTCTACGACCCATGTACGCTCTTTTTGATCTCGGGGTATACGCTGGTCTATCAGTATGCGAGCCACTTTCTTTTTTTTACGCATGCCGAGGGGATACATATAATCTCCTGGCCGCCACTTTCTGATCAACAGCGGATATCTGACTTCTTTTGCATCCAATGTGACTTTCAGCAGTCCTTCGTCGCGGATGTCGGAGGTGAAAATCTGACGGGCTTGGATGCTCAGGGTGCCAGCGGGCGTTACAAGCTTTGTATCCTCGGCTTCAGCGATGATCACAGAGGTATCTGGCATCGTTTGCCGATGGATCAGCAGCCAGGACCTGTCTCGGAGTACCCGATGCGTAGAGGAGCTGACAAACCGCCCTGTGGCTGCATCGAGCAGCCGGAACGCTTCTTCACTTTGCATGGGACTGAAGCCAAAATCACGGAGAATCTCCCACAGCAACGTACGACCGGCTGTTGCCTGCCGTAGCTTTTCAACAGCGATGCGAAGCCCACCAGAAGCTGCCTCCTGTAGCAGGCGGTTCTTCCATGTCGCAACAGACATCTGGTGCAGCACTTCCTCGTCGCGGAACCTTTCCCAGTTGCGGGCCATCGTCTGTCGCACCTGAGGGAATCGTTGCTCCAGGAGAGGCAGTATGCGCAAGCGGATGAAATTGCGGTCGTAATCAACCGTTTGGTTGGAACTGTCTTCGACATAATGGAGTCCACGGTCGTGGGCATATGCTTCCAATTCTGAGCGATGGGCAAAGAGAAGTGGGTGGACGGCCACAGGGCCAGAGGGCAGCATACCACGCAGGCCGGCGATGCCTGTACCACGAAACAGATGGAAGAACATTGTTTCTATGTTATCGTCCATATGGTGGGCTGTCAAGATCTTGGGCCTTCTTCCTCCCCGCCCGATGGGCATCGCGGCGACCAGCTCCTGAAACCACGCGTAACGTATGTCGCGGGCTGCTTCCTGGATGGAGCTTTTATGATTTGAGGCGAAGGCCAGGGTGTCAACTTTTTTTAGGTGGAGTGGTACCCCTTGGGCTAAGGCGAGGGACCGAACATGCGCTTCGTCTCTGTCACTCTCTGCGCCCCGAAGACCAAAGTTGACATGTGCCATTTGGAATGTGAATCCACCCTGCTGAACAAGGTCTAGGAGCACGACTGAATCTAGTCCGCCGCTGACAGCCAGGAGCAAAGTATCATCTAGACGGAAAAGACGCTCTTCCCTGACGAATGCATCAAACCGCTTTTTGACTTCTGATGCAGTGGATTTGCTGGACATATCGGCCATCTTGAACGAGTGAAAAGGATTAGTCATCCACCAGCCATTCGGCTGCAGCCAGGAGCTCTCGGGCGGAGTGTGTATCCCCTGCTGCCTTGGCCTGAAGGATCCCTTGCTGATAGATGAGAAGGGCCGATGTCTTCTCACCGGCTCTTTCCAACAGTTTTCCCAAGTGATAGTAGGTGCCGACTTGATCGGGGTTGTCTCGCAATATGGCTTCAAACTCGACGCGTGCCTGCTCCTCCTGTCCCAACTTGATATATTCTAGTGCTAGGGCATGACGGCTGAAGGCATCGTGCGGGTTGGTGGCCAGAAACTCTTTCAGTCGCGACAATCTGTCCATTTTTTTAGATTACCGGATTGCGAGAAAATCACAAGTCGCTACCTTTGAGGCATAAATGGTTGCATAAACAACCTTATGCATCAAACCGATATTACAAAACCATATTTGGAAGTTGTATGAAAATCTTGGTATGCATCAGTCGTACGCCGGACACTACAGCAAAAATAGCCTTCACGGAGAATAGCACGAAATTCGTATCAGAGGGAGTGCAATGGATTATCAACCCATACGATGAGTGGTATGCGCTGGTCCGTGCGATAGAGATGAAGGAGAAGGATCCTTCTATGCTGGTCCACTTAGTCACGGTCGGTGCGGTGGATACGGAGCCTGTGATCCGAAAAGCGCTGGCATTGGGGGGGGATGAGGCGATCCGAGTGGATGCGGAGCCAGGAGACGCCTATCAGGCTTCCTGTATGATCGCGGAGGTGGCGAGGCAAGGGGGCTATGACCTCATACTCACAGGGAAAGAAACGATCGACCAGAATGGATCAGCGGTGGCGGGCATGGTTGCAGAATTACTGGATGTAGATATGGTTAGCCTAGCGGTGGCCTTGGAATGTTCAGAGGGTAAGGCCAAGGTAACCCGCGAGATAGAGGGAGGCGAAGAAGTCTATGAAGTGCCTTTGCCGGTTGTGATCTCTTGTCAAAAGGGCATGGCGGAGGCGAGAATCCCCAACATGCGCGGTATCATGGCGGCGCGCACCAAGCCGTTGCGGGTGGTAGCACCCACAGCGGTATTGCCCCTCACGGTTACAGAAAGATATGCCCTCCCGGCTGCGAAGGTGGGCGTGAAGCTGGTGGCTGCCGACCAGCCGGAGGAGCTGGTGAGACTTTTGCATGAGGAAGCGAGAATTATCTGATAAATCTCCTGATAACTTTCTTACAAATTCTATTGCTATGGCAGTTTTGACCTATGTGGACTTGAATGAAGGCCTGGTCCGTAAATCTTCATTGGAAGCCTTGTGCTATGGATCCCAACTAGCTGAGCGGTTTGGATGCCCTTCGGAGGCCATTGTGCTTGGAAGTGTTTCTATCGATCTGGCGGAGCTTGGCGCGTATGGTGTGACCCGAGTACATCACGTAGCGGATGGAGGTCTCGATGTTTTTGATACGCGTCGGCATGCGTCGATAGTGGCTGCCATGGCAAGAGCCATTGGTGCGACGACGGTCGTGTTGTCGCACAGTCTAAACGGGCGGGCGTTGGGGCCACGACTGTCGGTACGTCTGCAGGCGGGCTATGTATCCGGGGTCACTTCGCTGCCGGAGGAGACTGAACAGTTCATCATCAAGCGGAATGTCTTTTCTGGCAAGGCGCAAGCGGAGGTCTCCATCCTCTCGCCAGTACGGGTATTGACGCTCCAGCCCAATGCTTTTGGCATCCGTCGCGGCGCTGGCCAGGCGGAGGTCATCACTGGCACTACCCCGGAGGATAGCGGCAGGGTACACCATCTGGAGACGCGGAAAGTGACCGGTAGCATCCCCTTGGGAGAAGCGGAGCTTGTCATCAGTGGAGGAAGGGGGTTGAAAGGTCCGGAACACTGGGGGCTGGTAGAAGACCTAGCAGGCCTTATTGGTGCGGCGACGGCCTGCAGCCGGGCCGTGGCGGATGCCCACTGGAGGCCTCACCATGAGCATGTAGGCCAGACGGGCCTGGCCATTGCTCCCAACCTCTATTTTGCCATTGGTATATCAGGAGCGATACAGCATCTGGCAGGCGTCAACCGGAGTAAAGTCATCGTGGTCATTAACAAAGACCCGGAGGCGCCTTTCTTCAAAGCGGCCGACTATGGCATTGTTGGGGATGCTTTTGAGGTGATGCCCCGTATCATCGCAGCGGTACGACGGCTTAAAGCGGTATGACCCGTGACGGGCTGCGATCGATTCCAGGCGATATCCCGTATCTTCGCAACGTACTATGAACAAGATCGAGCTGGAGATTGTAGCCCTTTCCCACAGCATTGCCCAGACCCATTCTTATGCAGTTGTGTTGGGCGAAGTGAACGGCCTGCGCAAGTTACCCATTGTTATTGGCGGCTTCGAGGCGCAGGCGATCGCCGTAGCCCTCGAGCGCATGCATCCGAGTCGTCCCCTGACGCACGACCTGATGAAAAACTTCATGATGGCCTTCAACATCGAGCTTCATGAAGTGGTGATCTGCGACTTGCAGGAAGGCGTCTTCTATTCTCAGCTGGTCTGCAGCAATGAAAATGATACGGTCGAGATCGATTCCAGAACTTCCGATGCGCTGGCGCTTGCCGTACGATTCGGATGTCCCATCTACACCTACGAAAGCATCCTCGAGAATGCTGGCATGTTGATGGAAGATGAGGCAGTGCAGAAGAAAAAGTCCAAGCAGGTGACGACTATGAGTAAGGAGCCAACCGGTACCGAAGACCTCGCCAAGCTCACCCTGGAAGAACTCAATACCCTCCTCATCCAGGTTTTAGAGTCGGAAGACTACATACGTGCTATCAAAATCCGCGACGAGATCAAGAGCCGAAGCCGATAAATGCCAGATGGTTGTCTTTCCCAATGCGAAGATCAATCTGGGCCTGAACATCATCCGCCGCAGGCCAGATGGCTACCACGACCTGGAGACAGGGTTCTACCCCATAGCCTGGAAGGATGTGTTAGAGTGCTCTTCCCTTCCTGCGTCGTCTGTGGCTACAGAACCTGAGTTGATCGTCACCGGGCAGTCTATCCAAGGACTGCCACAAGAAAATATCTGCCTCAGGGCCTGGCAAGTCTTACATAATGCCTTCCCGAGCCTCCCCCCTGTTCATTTGCATCTACACAAATGCCTGCCGATGGGAGCCGGCTTGGGCGGTGGCTCTGCAGACGGCGCCTTCACACTGCGCCTGTTATGTGACAAATTCTTTTTATCGGTATCGGAAGATCAACTAGAGGACTTTACCCTGGAGCTGGGCAGCGACTGCCCTTTTTTCTTGCGCAATCAGCCCTGCTTTGCGGAAGGTAGGGGCGAGCGGATGCGACATCTGCCATTGGATTTAACGGCTTATAGCCTCCTGGTCGTTCACCCCGGGATCCATGTCAGCACAGCCCTTGCCTTTGAAGGGGTGAGGCCTGAAATCCCCAAGGTTCCGATATCGGAAATCCTTTCGCAACCAGTAGAGACCTGGAAGGGAGCCCTGGTGAATGATTTTGAGCGGAGCGTATTTGCACAATATCCTGAAATCGAAACACTGAAAGCGCGACTATATTCATTGGGAGCTGTCTATGCAGCTATGAGTGGCAGTGGATCCAGTGTGTTTGGCATCTTTCTGTCGGGTCAGCTACCTAAGCCCTGGGCCAGCGCCCCGGATAATTACATATTTTTTCGTCAGGAGACGATGACTCCTACAATCCCAAAATAATCTGTATTTTTATTATCTGATGGATCTATGTTTGTCAAATACAGATTTTTTGTCCGGTAATCTCGACCTGCTCAACCACTAAAGGGCCTCCCCTACCGTCTGCCTTTCGCCTGTCGCTTATTCGGATTTTTCCCAACATTACTGAATTGCACATGTATGGATACAAATTTCCATTTATCCAAGAGGACCCGTCGCATCATTGAAATGGAGGCACAATATGGGGCGCACAACTACCATCCTATGCCAGTCGTGCTGGCAAGGGGTCAGGGCGTGCATGTCTGGGATGTAGACGGAAAGCGTTATTACGACTTTTTGAGTGGATATTCTGCTGTCAACCAAGGGCATTGCCATCCGCGCATAGTGGAGGCCTTGGCAGATCAGGCCCAGACCCTCACGCTGACGTCGCGTGCTTTCCACAACAACTGGCTGGGAGTCTATGAAGAGTATATCACAAACCTTTTTGGATATGATAAGGTACTTCCGATGAATACGGGGGTGGAAGCAGTGGAGACGGCTTTCAAACTAGCCAGGCGCTGGGGCTATGTGGTGAAGGGCATCCGGGATGGAGAGGCCAAGATCATCGTTTGTGCGGGGAATTTTCACGGCCGTACTACTACGGCCATCTCCTTGAGTACTGACCCAACGTCGTATGGCGGTTTTGGACCACGGATGCCAGGCATCCTCGTGGTGCCCTATGATGATGTGGAAGCTCTTCGAATGGCCCTGGAAGACACTACAGTGGCGGGCTTTCTCGTGGAGCCGATCCAGGGGGAAGCTGGTGTGATTGTACCGGATGAGGCCTACCTCCCGACAGTCGCAGCAGCTTGCCGAGAAGCGAACGTACTCATTATGGCGGATGAAGTGCAGACAGGACTTTGTCGGACGGGCCGAATGCTATGCTGCGAATACGGGCCTGTGAGGCCCGATGTGCTGATCCTGGGCAAGGCTCTGAGCGGAGGTACCCTCCCTGTCAGTGCCGTGCTGGCCGACGACGATGTGATGCTTACCATCCGTCCAGGGCAGCATGGATCGACATATGGAGGCAACCCACTGGCTAGCAGGGTCGCAATTGAATCCCTGAAAGTACTTGTGGAGGAGCGGCTGGCAGATAGAGCCGAGGAGATGGGCCAGCGTTTTCGGGAGGGACTGGAAAGGCTGCAGTCGCCATATCTAAGCGTGATTCGCGGTAAAGGGCTATTGAATGCCATCGTGATAGATCATCCACATCCAGAGGCTGGATGGTATTTATGTATAGAAATGATGCAACGGGGCTTGTTGGCAAAGCCCACGCATGCCGACAAAGTTCGACTGGCACCTCCGCTCTGCATCAATGCTGCACAGGTGGATGAGAGTCTTCACATCATCGCTGAAAGCCTGACTAGCTTGGAAGCATTGTCTGAGAAGGCCTTCGAAACCACCCACTGAGGCTGCTTTTTCGTACCTTGACTGCTCCAATAAGACCTGGATGACGGAAGACAAATCCCTCCATTTTATAGAAGAGATCATTGAAGAGGACCTGCGTACCGGACGTACGGCTCGCGTGCACACGCGTTTCCCACCGGAACCCAACGGGTACCTTCATATCGGTCATGCCAAAAGCATTTGCCTGAACTTTGGCTTAGGCGACCGGTATGGGGGTGTGACCAACCTTCGTTTTGATGATACCAATCCAGTCACCGAAGAGACGGAGTATGTGGATTCCATCAAAGCAGACATCCGCTGGCTTGGCTTTGAGTGGGACCGGGAATGTTATGCGTCTGACTACTTCGAGCAGTTGTACACCTATGCCGTGGCACTCATCCGAAAAGGGCTTGCTTATGTGGATGACTCGGGTGCGGAAGATATCGCAAGGATGAAAGGCACGCCCACGACGCCAGGTACGGACAGTCCATATCGAAATCGCCCGACGGAGGAGAACCTCCACCTTTTCCAAGCCATGCGGGAGGGCCGCTTTGCCGAAGGAGAGAAAGTCTTACGGGCACGAATCGATATGGCCTCTTCGAATATGCACCTGCGGGATCCAATCATGTATCGCATCCGACATGTGAGTCATCATCGGACGGGCAATGAGTGGTGTATCTATCCGATGTATGATTTTGCCCACGGACAGTCAGACTCCATCGAAGGTATTACTCATTCCATCTGCACCCTTGAGTTTGAAGTACATCGCCCTTTGTACGAGTGGTACATCGAACAGCTGGACATATATCCATCCCGACAGTTTGAATTCGCCCGTCTCAACCTCACCTACACGGTGATGAGTAAACGTAAGCTGCTCCAGCTGGTGCAAGAAGGGCATGTTGACGGCTGGGACGACCCACGCATGCCCACCCTCTCGGGGATGCGCAGGCGTGGATATACGCCCTTGGCAATCCGCAACTTCTGTGACCGCATCGGGGTGCAACGGAGGGAAAACATCATCGATGTGGGGCTCTTAGAATTCTGCGTGCGGGAAGACCTGAACCGCGTCGCCGAGCGCAGGATGGTGGTGATGGAACCACTGAAATTGATCATCTCTAACTATCCAGAAGGGCAGGTGGAGTTCGTGGATGCAGAAAACAACCCAGAGGCACCCGACCAGGGCGGCACCCGTCCACTTTCCTTTGGAAGGGTGCTATGGATTGAGCGGGAGGACTTCATGGAAGTTCCTGCCAAAAAATGGTTTCGTCTTGCCCCGGGCGCCATGGTACGCCTTAAGAATGCCTACATTATCCGCTGTGATGGTTTCACTACAGATGAGCAGGGGCAGGTCTCAGAAATACAGTGTAGCTATATTCCGGAAAGCCGCAGCGGGCAGGATAGTTCCGGACTGATCGTCAAAGGCACTATCCACTGGGTACATGTGGCGGCTGCCCTGCCCGCAACACTGCGCCTGTACGATCGGTTGTTTCAGGTCGAAAACCTTGGCAGCGAAGAACCTTTCACCGCTCACCTACATCCCAACTCATTACAGGTTGTCTCTGGCGCGTATATGGAAGCATCGCTTTCTGATGCAAATCAAAATACTCATTATCAGTTTATTAGAAAGGGTTATTTCACATTAGACTCGAAGTTTTCCACCCCTGGCAATCCAGTATTCAACCGAACGGTGACCCTGCGCGATACCTGGGCCAAGGAGGCGCGCAAGGAGGGCTAGGAAGGCGTTAGACTGACTTGTCCGTGGGCAAAGGCAGCCTACCCTTGGGGAAGAGGCTTACGAAGAGGAGCAGGAAGGTGGCGGTGAGCATAAGATAGATGCCGACTTGTTTGACGGGGCAGTATCCCAAGTAGCAGGCGCTGAATACCAGGTATGTCTTGAGGGCGTAGGCGGCATTGAGGGAGGAGATGAGCAATGCAGCCCGTTTTGCCCAGACGCGAGGCACCCATGCGGAGAGTGCAGTCAGTCCGCCCATGATCAGCAAAAACTTCCCAGGCTTTCCATAGATGTTTTCTTTTGACTGGAAGCCGGTGAAATACATATTCAGGTCCTCATGCCATGTCCAGGGAAGAAAACATGCAATTGAAAGGGTGGCAATGGCGAGTAAGGCCAGCCCGGGGGCGTATTTGGACATATACATAAAAATAAAAAAAGCGAAGGGGGGCCTTCGCTAGAGGTACCGAGCAGATTCGAACTGCTGTACGAGGTTTTGCAGACCTCTGCCTAGCCCCTCGGCCACGGTACCGGATGTATCAGGGAGTCTTAGACTCCTAGCCATAAGAATACAAAATTAGTAATTTGGCGCGGAATGCGAACAGCTGCCCTCGGGTGCGCTACCATTTCTTCTTATGTCAAACGCATCACACCATCGCCCGCTTGCGCCGTCTGAGCTGATCTTGAATGCCAGGGGTGCCGTTTACCACCTCGACCTTCGGCCAGAGGAGTTGGCAGATACCGTCATTACTGTTGGAGACCCGGGTCGAGTATCACGGATCAGCCAGTATTTCGACAGCATCGATACCCGTCTACAGCATCGGGAGTTTATCACCCATACAGGTACGATCGCGGGAAAACGCATCACGGTGATATCGACTGGCATTGGGACAGACAACATCGACATTGCGATCAACGAATTGGATGCAGTAGCCAACATCGATCTCGAGCGGCGAGAGCCCAGGGAAAAGCTACGCCAATTGGAGATCATCCGGGTAGGGACAGCCGGGTCGTTGCAGTCAGACATCGAAGTAGATCAGTTTGTCGCCACGACCCATGGCATTGGAATTGACAACCTCATGGCTTTCTACCGGCACGATCTGAACGACGAGGAGCTCATGATCCGTCAGGCTTTCATACGGCATGTTCAGTTGAGTGATGCATTTGCGATGCCCTTCGTGAAAGGTGGGAGCCCGGGATTACTGAAATATTTTACGGAGGGCTTCCATCTGGGCATGACAGTCACCTGCCCGGGATTCTATGGACCGCAGGGGCGAGCACTTCGGCTGCCATTATCGCAAAAAGGCCTGAACGAACGGCTCAGCTCCTTTACATATGGCAACCGGCGCATCACCAACTATGAGATGGAAACTTCCGCCTTGTATGGACTCGGGCAGTTGCTGGGACATCGGACAGCCTCCCTCAGCGTCATCGTAGCCAATCGTGTGGATAACAGTTTCTCCAGAGACACCTCCAAAGCCGTCGATCGGCTAATCCAAAAAGTCCTTGACACACTCTCCCATCGCCCCTAGCGGCGGCCATCCTGATCGGATGCTTTATTTTTGCGGCATCCTTTCAAAACGGTTTACTACATGATTCTTCCATTCCATAAGTACCAAGGCTGCGGCAACGACTTCATCCTTCTGGATGGAAGGGCCATGGCATTGGGTGACTGGACAGAAGAATGGATCTCCCTCCTCTGCCATCGTCGGTTTGGCATTGGCGCAGACGGGTTGATGGTACTGGAAGAGGCTGCGGGATTTGACTTTCACATGCGCTATTGGAATGCGGATGGGAAGGCCGGCAGTATGTGCGGAAATGGGGCTCGTTGCATGGTGAATTATGCCCATGCTTTGGGTATCGGGTCAGATCATGTGACCTTCCTGGCGCCAGACGGTCCGCATGAAGCTATCCGCGAGTCCAATGCAACGGTTCGGCTTCACATGGGCGATGTTGACCATATAGAGGCTTTAGGAAAAGACTTTATCCTCCACACGGGATCTCCCCACTACGTTCGATTTGTATCTAACCTACGGGAGCTGGATGTATACACAGAAGGACATTCCATACGCCATTCTAAGAGGTTTGCGGAAGAAGGGATCAATGTCAACTTTGTCGAGCGGATAGCACATGGGCAGATCTTTGTTCGCACGTTTGAGCGTGGGGTAGAAGCTGAGACGATGAGCTGTGGCACAGGCGTGACCGCCAGTGCGTTGATTGCTTGGGGCGATGGTGGTGGCCGCGGGGAGTGTCATGTATTAACGCCTGGTGGTCCGCTCCGGGTCGCATTCCAGCAAAAAACATCTGGTCGGTTTGAAGACATCTGGCTGATTGGTCCTGGCGTGTTTGTATTCGCTGGCGAGGTCGACACGATCCGGTTTGGATTGCACTAGCAATGGCTAAATAAAATCCTTCGATATGATCAGCGTGCGCGTATATGGTATCTTGATTGATGTAGAACGAAGGGTACTGGTGAGCGATGAGTTTATCCGTGGTGCCTATTACACCAAATTCCCAGGGGGCGGGTTAGAATTCGGAGAGGGCACGCGCGAATGCCTGCGGAGGGAATTCATGGAAGAGATGGGTTTGGCGGTGGATGTCGGGCGGCATATTTACACAACAGACTTCTACCAGCGCTCTGCCTTCAACCCCGACCATCAGATACTATCCATCTACTATGAGGTCAGAGCACTGGAGCCCATCCACGTACCGCTGCGGGAGACAGCTTTTGCATTTGACGAACATCAACTCGAGATATACCGTCAACGGGGTGAGACGGAGACATTCCGGCTGATTGGATGGGAGGGATTTTCGGAAGAGAGTGTTTCGTTACCGATCGACAAGATCGTAGCTGGCATGATCAAGGAAAGCTGGTGACCAGTCAGGCTTTAGCGACCTCTCCAGCCATCAGGTTGTAACATCAGGGAAAAGACTGACACGAGATGGCGGAGATGGTTAGCGTTGTATGGTATAAAGTGCATCCAGACAGGTTCGGGGGGCAGAAGGGCATTGCCCAGTTCAACCGCTTTTTATCGGTGCACCATCGACTCACCTGTCTTTGTGCAGCCGACAACGACCCGAGTGAGGCTGGCTATCCTCTTTTGCCGCATCTGCCAGTCGGCAAATGGCAATTTCTCAATCCGATAAATTGGGTACGTATCTGGAGGGTCTGCCGTCAGATGAACGCCACGCACCTCTTGATAGAACATCCTCCCTATGCGCTTGCCGGTCGGATCATCTCTCACCTCCTTGGCATCCGGATGGTGCTTCATGCCCACAATATTGAGTCAGAAATCCTACGGCAAAAGAATACCCTCCACTGGAGGGTGGCGGCTTGCTGGGAGGGTATTGCCTGCCGATTTGCGGACCTAGTATTGTTCAAGACCCCGGAAGACCGCGACCTTGCGATGTCTCGCTTCCGAGTCCATCCTGGTCGCACGCATATTGTTCCCTTTGGGGTATTGAGGTCTGCCTGCCCGGGGATACTGGAGCGCAAACAAGCGAGGCTGCGGCTACAGGAGCTGTACGACATTGATATGTCAGAACGGTTGTTATATTTCGGTGGAACGCTGGATTACGGACCAAATGCAGAAGTAGTTCTTTGGCTACACAAGAACTTGCTTCCAGAGATACGGAAGTACAGCCAGGAGCCTTTTCGGCTGGTCATCTCCGGGAGGAGGGAAAATCTCGCATTCGAATGGGTCGATCATTTAGCGGATGCAGCCTGTATTTATACGGGAGACACGGAGGATACAAGCGATCTGATGTTGGGTGCAGACTTACTGGTCAATCCGGTCGTCAGTGGCAGCGGCATCAAGGTCAAGAATATGGAGGCCCTTGCCGCAGGGCTGACGGTTGTGACGACCGAGCATGGAGCCAGGGGGATTGACGCCTCCGTGGCAGGTACTAAACTGATCGTTTCTGAGACGGCGAATGTGCTTTCGTTTGCCGAAGCTGTCATCCAGCATTGGGGAAGCCAAGAGCCAACGCCGGAAGCCTTCTATGCACGCTATCATTGGTCGCATATTGCGGCACATACAGCCCAAAGGATCGCTGATTGCTGATGTCCAGGCCAGGCGACCCGACCCCAAGTTTTGCTATCTTTGAATACCCCTGAAGTGGGTCAAAACTATCTGAGACATGCCAACGCCACGCTCCAAGTCACTCCTAACACATCTGGCAGCTTTTGCATCTTTTCTGGTCGTAGCGATGATCTTCTGTAAGCCCGCCATGCAAGGGATGGTGCTCCGTCAAGACGATAACATCCAGTGGAGGGCGATGTATGAAGACCAGCGGCGGGTAAAGGAACAGACTGGCAACCAGCCATTATGGACCAAACAGATGTTCAGCGGAATGCCGGCGTATCAAATTTCGCTGGAGGCGCCCAACCCGATTTCTTTCCAGCATCTCTACAGTCTATTTACCAGCATCTTGCCGAAACCGGTACATTTCTTCGTCCTTGCCTGCCTGAGTTTTTATTTTCTGGCGCTCGCATTCCAGGCAAATCCCTTTGTGGGCATCCTGGGGGGGCTTGCCTATGCCTATGCCACCTACCACCCTGTCATTATTGGCGCCGGGCACGACACCAAGATGGTCTCACTGGCACTGATGCCCATGCTGGTGGGGGCTATTCATTTGATCTTTCAGCGGAGATATTTGATCGGGACAGCCCTGAGTGCCGTCGCCGCCTCGCTGTTGATCGGCGCCAACCACCCGCAGATCAGCTATTACACCATTCTCATCTTAGGTGCTATGACCTTAGCAGAGCTGGTGTATGCATTTCGGGCAAAAGACTACAGGCATATGGCCACGTCGCTCGCGCTGGCTGTATCTGCTGGCCTCCTGGGGGTAGCCTGCAACGCAGTGTTGTTGGCGACGACCTATGAATATTCTAAGGAGTCGATCCGCGGCGGCAGTATGCTGGCCGACAAGCAGAGCCCGAATGACCAGAATGGTCTGAATAAAGAATATGCACTGAGTTACAGCATTTACAAGACCGAGCCGTTGGTGATGATGTTTCCCAGGATCTATGGTGGCAGCACAGGCAACCTGGAGGTTTCAGAGGACAAGTCAAAAGCCATCGAAGCATTGCAGCAGATGCCGCCGGAATTGGGACAGCAGCTACAGTCGTACCTGCAGTTCTACTGGGGAGGCATCTCGCAGGGAACTTCAGGCCCTCCCTATGCGGGTGCCATCATCTCCTTCCTCGCGTTACTGGCGCTGACAGTACTCCCCAATCGCCACAAATACTGGATGGTACCCGTCACCCTCTTCGCCTTCGCTTTGAGCTGGGGGCACTACTTCGAAGGCTTCAACGTCTTCATGCTGGAGCATCTCCCCTTCTACAATAAATTCAGGGCACCGAGCATGGTGATGGTGATTCCTACCTTGCTGTTTGCCTTAGCCGCCGTGATGGCCCTGCAAGAGCTTTTATTTGTAGAGGTATCACCCACCTCTATGAAGCAGTATCGGAAAGGGCTATATGTCGTGGCTGGCGTATTCATAGTAGCCCTGGCCGTATACTTTTCCTCCAACTTCACCAGCGAGACCGACAAGTCGCTGCTCGAACAAGTAAAGCAGATCCCAGATGCGAGCCAGCGTGATGTGATCCTTCGGCATGTACAGGATTTCCAGCAAGGATTGAGAGAGGATCGAAAATCCCTCTTTACAGGAGACCTCCTCAGGAGCCTTTTGCTTGCCGGTGTGGCAGGACTAGCTATTTGGCTGCGCCTACGAGGTGTGATCAAAGGCAGTGTTGCCCTGGCATCCATCGGACTGCTGATGTTGATGGACATCTTTCCTATTGATGTCGAGTATCTGAATGAAAGTAACTATGTGGAGGAAGAAGGCATTGCAGAGGTCTTCACTCCTGCCCCTTATAACCTTGAGATAGCCAAAGATACCGGCAGCTACCGCGTCTTAGACCTCTCAAGGGGCGTCTCGGCCGCATTCAACGGCAACGCACTCACAGCAGTCTTCCATCGCTCCATCGGAGGCTATCATGCTGCCAAGTTGAGTATCTACCAAGATCTGATCGAAAAGCAGCTATATAAATACCCAGACTGCCAGCCGACCCTGGACATGCTCAATACACGCTATGTCATCTTTAATGATCCTGCTACCAACCAGATCACCTTTCGCTACAACCCCAGCGCCGCGGGTGATTGCTGGTTTGTAGCGTCGGTGAGAACAGAAAGACAGGCACAAAAGGTCATGGGCGCCCTCGACAGCCTGCATGTATTGTCAGAAGCCATCGTGGAGGCGGACTTGGGACAACAGATCACAAAAACTGCAGGCGACAGTATATGGCTGCAGCGAAACAACCACGACGAGATACAATACCACGCCCGTTCGGCCGGCGGAGGTTTTGCCGTTTTCAGCGAAGTGTATTACAAGCCGGGCTGGGAAGCCTACATCGATGGTGAAAAAGCTACCATCTACAAGACCAACTATGTACTAAGGGGCTTATATGTGCCCGCAGGCGAACATGACATCCGTTTCGAGTTCAAGCCGGACACCTATTATGGATCAATGAAAGTAGGCATCGCCGCTTCTGCCGTGGTATGGCTGCTGCTCGGGAGCAGCGCAGCCCATGCCTGGAGAAGGCAACGGAGCCAAAAGGGATCTTCCTAAATTGGCCATGACTCGATCAAACATCTCATCCCGATGAAATGGAATTGGGTGTACATCCGCGACAGGAAGATCAAAGGCACGCTATCTAAATACCTTGGAATAAAATTTCGATACCCTTCTGAGACTTCCAAGGTTCGGCGTAGCGTATTACTCTACTGCCAGGGTAAGGGATGTGATATCGGGTTTGGAGGCGACAAGATCAGTAAAACAGATTGTGATGGAATCGACTTCCCTCAGCCTTACGCACATGCCGGCACAGACCGCGTAGACATACCCGTAGATGTCATCCGACAAGAAATCCCAGTGCCGGATGGTTATTACGACTATGTCTATACCAGCCACCTAATCGAAGATTTTAACGATACGGCAGACGCTTTAAGAAAGTTTACCCGGATCCTGAAAGATGGCGGGATACTCATCCTTGTATTCCCTGACCAGCCAAGATATGTCGCGCACTGCAAACGAATTGGCATCGAACCCAACCCATACCATGTACATGCCGACATGGGGTATGCATACATGCAAAAGACAATGGCCTTCCTGCCTCAGATCCGATTCCAAGAGCTATACCAAAGCGATGGAGAGATCGACTATAATGTGATCATGGTGCTTCGGGTATGGAAGCTGTCATCAGGCCCCGGTCGAGTTGACAATCCGGATACCTAATGGAGACAGCCACCGATTAAGCGTCCGCAGAAAGCCTGTTGATGGTCTAACAGGGCGGACAAATGAGCACTCCATGGCATGAAACTGCTCATAGCCATGTTGCCGGAGCTTTTCAGCATATTTCTGTAACAGAGTTGCCCACACAGTTAGGTCTTTGAGATGATAACGGTCCTGATGCCTGGATAGCATGTCTGGACGGGTAAGGTTGTATCCACTGATATGAAGAAACAGCAGTGGGTGGGTGCCGTTTACCTGATAACCAACCCCTGCCGAAGACAAATGACGTTCATGGAGATTCCAATACGCCACATTGGCGCCCGGATGCAGAAAGACAGAGACCCCTGGAAAAAAGAGGGGTACCAGGTTCAGCCAGAGTTGGTCTACACCCATGCCCATGGCAAAATCGTAATGACATTCTGTATGCATATGGCCAGCCCACCATTCAAGGAATCGTTCTGTCTCCGGACAGTTCTTCATGGCAAGGAACCCAGCATTGAAGATGCCAGACCGAAGGATATCCCGCTCCAAGGGCATGTGGTGGCTGTCCGGCAATGGGGTTAAAACATGCGGCGTCAGCAGTAAGGAATGCTTCTCCAAGGCAGACTCCACTGCTTCCAGATCATGTGTAACCCATATGTCTGAATCGAGATAGAGTAAAATATCAGGTTTTTCCTGACACAATAATATCTGTGCGGCAAAAGCCTTTACCGCACAATTCAATTCGATGATACTGTACCGTTCTGCCATCGCCTGAAAGCCTGGGATACCTAAGGACTCGACGTCTCGGATATGGGCTGGCTGAAAAGCGTTTGGGTCAAAGCGACCGTTGATACGATCTACAAGTACGATCACGCATTCATAGCCAGCAGTATGCTGCAGGAATGATTCCACCATGGTCTTGCTATGAGCGAGGTGGTTTGCGGAACAGACTGTATAGAGGAGCTTCTTCATATTTTTTTGTAGGCGAGCACGACCGTATTGAGATAGAAACTGTCTGAGCGTGGCCAGAAAGGCTCTGTTAGGCGAAAGAGGATGTTGAGCGAAGGGATCAATGCTTGACGAACGAGTTTATGAAAAATCGACAGACGGGATAGTAGCGCGACACGATACATCCATTCATTTTGTAAGTAGACGATAAACAATTGGTGTAAGGCTTGCACATAATGCCCAGACTTCTCTACTGCTATGATTTCAAAGCCTTTTTGAGTCAGCAGGTCTGCCAATGCAAAGCGTGTATATCGGGCATAGTCGACCGGCACTTCATGTTCTTCCCAAGCGAATGGTACTGTCAACAGAAGTTTACCGCCGGGCTTGAGTACACGGTCAATTTCATTCAGATTTTGGGGAAGCAGGAATAGATGTTCAAAGACTTCACTGCTGAAAACAGAATCGAAACTAGCATCTTCGAATGGAAGGTTGATCCCATCGTAGAAAATATCGACGAATTCATTTTTATGATCATGCCCTTCCCCTTCGTAGTCTACCCCAATATATTCTGTCGCCTTCGTGAAGAGTGACTGGTAAGGTTTTGCCCCGCATCCAAAATCAAGAAGCCTACCGCCCAACTCTCTGCTGTAAAGGCTAATTTTGTCATATAGGCCTTTTCGGATGTAATAGAGCGGGTGCGAGATGGGGGGATGGAAGTCGGTTGGTACCATTGTCCGAAAGTACTGAATCTGTAAAGTATGACAATTGCAGGCGCGTTGAACCTATTCAAAGACATAGTATACTCACTGATCGGCTGGGCGTCTGCCTTGGGAGTAGGCCGACGACCTCGACGAGGGGTTCTGATTGTACGTGTCGATGAGATCGGTGACTACCTGCTTTGGAGGCCTTATCTAGAGGTCATCTTGTCTTCCGAAAAATTCCGGACCGAGGAAGTAACACTTTGCGGAAACCTCAGCTGGAAAGGCCTGTTTCAAACCTTTGATGCTAATCTGCGGGTAGAGACCATCTGGATGGACAAGGTTCGATTTAAGAAAGACATGACCTATCGCTACCGTTTTCTTAGAAATGTCTTTCTGAGTAGCTATCAGATCGTCATCAATCCGACATATTCCAGGGACAAACGATATGACGATGCCGTCGTGCAAGCCGCTGCTGCACCCATCCGGTACGGGATGGCAGGCAATTGGGAGAATATAAGGTGGTATGACCACGGATACGACAGGCAGCTCTATACGCACCGGATGGATTCCAGTGCTGAGGTGCTGTTTGAGTTTTTCCGCAATGAGGCTTTCGCTGCGTTTGTCGTAGGTAACAGACCTCCGCCAATCTTCTTTTTGTTAGACAAGGCCCGATGTGCCGGTATACATCTCACACTGCCGCAATCCTATTTTATCATCTTCACCGGATCCCGAAGTCCACGGAGACGTTGGCCCATTCGATTTTTTATCGAAGTAGCCAACTTTATGCATGCTCAATCCGGCTGGACCGTTGTGTTATGCGGTGGCCCTTCCGACCGGCTTCAAAGTGATGCTTTTGTCAGAGACTACGCGGGTCCTTGCCTGGATCTAACCGGTCAGACTGCCTTGCCAGCACTCATGACTATTATCGCTGGTGCAAACTGCGTTGTCACTGTCGATACGGGTTCAGTACATATGGCAGCTGCCGTCGGTACCCCAGTGTTTGCTGTTTTCAATGGTTCGCAATACGGACGATTTGCCCCATATCCGTCTGCGGTGTCGAAAACCGTGCACTGTATCTATCCAAAGCAAATCAGGGCAGCCCTGGATGACCCTGCACAAGTACGCTCCACATACCGCTATAAGGTAGATATCCCCTACGACTCAGTACATCCGGATGACATGATGGAGGTCATGAATGCCACAAAGCTCTGGGAAGATGCCTGAGGTACTGACAGATATGGAAGGGACTTGGAAGCCTGAGGTTGGCCTGACTTCTCCATTGGGGCTAGTGGATCGAGATAGCATCTCAATCATCACTATTTGCTTCAATAATCTTCAGGCCCTGCAGGACACCTGTACTTCGATTGATGAACAGCAATGCCTGCCCTTTGAGCACATCATCATTGATGGCTCGACAGATGCTGACATCCGGTCATGGTTGCTGGATGAATCTCACCCCACTTACAGAACATACGTGTCGGAGGTCGATGAAGGTATCTCTGATGCCTTCAATAAAGGCATCTCCAGGGCACGAGGAGAGATTCTGCAGATGTTGAACGCAGGCGACAGGCTCCATGACCCATCTGTACTGCGGCTGGCAGCTACGGCATTTGCAGAAGACCCTGCTCTCCAGTGGCTACACGGCAGCATCCGTCTGATGCGTGGAGGGATCTGGGTGGTGGTCGGAAAGCCTTTTGATCCGAGACGCCTTTACAGAGGGATGCGATCGACCTTCCATCCCACCATGTTTGTACGACGAACAATATTTCTTCAGTATGGACTCTTTGACAAGCAGCTGAAGATTGCCATGGACTATGATTTCCTTTGCCGTATCGCCCGGGAGCGAAACACCTTTGTACCACTACCATTGGCAGTATTCGAGCCGGGCGGCATCAGCAACCAGCATTTCAGAAAGGGTCTGGAGGAAATGCAGCGAGTGTATGAAAGACATTTCGGTTTTTCGCTGAAACAAAGGCTGTGGAAATGGAGGCAACTCATCCTATTCAAATTCCTTCAAGCTGGCTTAGGAACCTGGATGTATGGGTGGAAAGTCCGTCTGGGTTGGGAGAACCGCTAAGCATTTCGCTACGAGGTACAGGTGTTGTCTTTGCGCTGCGTATTTTCGCCAAAGTCTCGGGTACACGCTACCTTGAGTGCAGAACACCCAGAACAGAACTTTTAGCATCGATTTTGTGAAGCCGCTCAGCTTTGTCATTATCACGTACAACCGTCCTGCGGACATGCTTGCCTTGGCAAAGAATATTGCGCAGCTTGATCAGGCTTCTGACTTGCTGGAGGAAGTGATTGTTGTCAACAACTGCTCTACTGCCGACTACGGCGAAGTCGAACAGTTTATGAAAGAAGCCAACCATATTCCTTTCTGCTACTTCCTTGCGGAGGAGAATCTAGGAGTTTCCAGGGGACGAAATTTTGCCATTCGGCAGGGAAGAGCAGCTATCCTGATCATGATCGACGATGATGCGGAGATGCTCAACCGTGACTGTCTGTTGCTGCTCTTGAAGGAATTTGATCGTGGCAGGCCACAGTGGCCTAGGGCCGTCGTGTCTTTCAAGGTCTTGTATGCATCCACCCGGACGTTGCAGTTGAGTGCATTTCCACATAAACATTCCGCTGAACGAAGGGATTTGGACGCATTTGAAACCTACTATTTTGCGGGAGGCGCACATGCCATCTTGCGTACATCCCTTGACCGGGTGGGACTATACCCAGAGGATTTTTTCTACGGAATGGAAGAATACGACCTCTCGTACCGGCTGCTGGATGCTGGATACTCGATCTCCTACTGTGCCGATATTATGATGCTGCATAAGGAGTCGCCCCTAGGGCGGGCGCCGGCATCCGACAAGCTGCAGATGATGTGGGTGAACAAGTCGAAGGTAGCCTGGCGTTACCTCCCCGTACGATATTTTGTCAGTACAGCGTTGATGTGGTCTTTAGCATTTCTTCGAACCTCCCGATTGCATCTGCCAGGCTTTATTGCAGGATGGAGGAAGATTTGCACTATTCCATTGCAGGAGACCCGCCGCCCTATCGGAAAGGCCACGCGCGCTTATCTCTCATCCGTGGAAGCCCGCCTTTGGTACTGAAGGTCAGTGGCAGCTAATAATCGCATGAATTCCTGCAGTCCCTTATTTTTCCCTTCGTCAAAGATGTACTGGATGTTTTCCGTAAAATACTTTTTCAGCGGATAGGGCTGTTGCGGGATTTCACGGATGATGGTATCCAGGTCTTCCAGTCCGCGGGCATTGGCATCGTTAAAGTGGGAAATGAAAGCAGCATCGATGGGTCGGTTGGCTATCCAGGTGGCGAATACGAATGGCAAGCCTGTGTGTTTTTTCCAGGCGTCTCCAAGGTCGTAGGCATAAGAGGAGCGCTGGGCCTGTAGAAAAGCCCTGTCTCCGATGACCAGCCCCCCGATGGTGCCCTGGATGTCCACCAGGTAGCTATCATCGTGGGCGACCCGTATCTCGGGTGATACTTTCCAGTAATCACGCAGCAGGATGCGTGCCAAGGTGACGGAGGTACGCGACTGGTAGTCCATCCACACGCAGGTCAACTCATCGATGGGGCATTCGCTGAAGATGGCAACAGAAGCGACGGGACCATTGCAGCCGATGCAGTATTCTGAGATCATCTGGGGGGTGTCGAGGCGGGGGATGACGGCGACCGGTACCAGTCCGATGTCGATGCGTCCGAGCAAAAGGTCTTCAGCGATACGGGCAGGATAGTCTGTCGTCAACACCATCTTTTTCATGGCACCATGCTTTCTGAGACCCTGTAGGAGCGGTAGCGTGTTGAGGTAGCTCACCGCGCCGATGCGTATTTCTGTTTCCAAGGGCTTTGCTGTAATTTTGAGCGCAAACCTACGGCAATCGGTCGGATCCAGTTCATGACATCCGGCATCGCTTGGAAGGATATTTCGAAAAAAGGTAATACTCCTACATGGACCTGAGCTCGATCACCGCCCTATCGCCAACAGATGGAAGATACCGGAGTCATCTGTCGCATCTGGCCCGCTATTTTTCAGAGTATGCCTTAATTCGTTACCGGATCATCTCCGAGGTGGAGTACCTGATTGCGCTTTCAGGTCTGAAAATTTTCTCTCTAAAGCCATCCGAGAAGCGCTGCCTCCGGTCGCTTTATGAAGAACTGACACCCGAAAAAGCCCAGGAGGTGAAGGAACTCGAAAAAGCCACGAACCATGATGTGAAGGCCGTGGAGTATTATATCAAAAAAGAACTTGAGGCATTGCGGCTGGGGCATCTGAGGGAATTCGTGCATTTTGGCTTGACCTCGCAGGATATCAACAATACTGCAATTCCGATGATGTGGAGGGATGCCCTAGAGCATGAATACCTGCCAGCGGTCACTAGTCTCTGCCTGATGCTTCACCGCATGGCAGATAGCTGGATGAATATTCCGATGCTGGCACGTACGCATGGCCAGCCGGCCTCTCCCACGCGGATGGGTAAGGAATGGATGGTTTTTGTAGAGCGCCTAGATGCCCAAATTGCCCAGCTGCAACATATCCCCTATTCCTGCAAGTTTGGAGGGGCCACCGGAAACTTCAATGCCCATGTGGTGGCCTATCCCAAGGTCAATTGGCCAAAGTTTGCGGACCGGTTCTGTGCTTCCCGGCTGGGGTTGCAGAGACAACAGCATACAACCCAGATCGAGCATTACGATGACCTGGCAGCACATTTCGATAGCATGCGCCGCATCAATACGATCCTAACCGACCTATGCCGAGATGCATGGATGTATATTTCTTTCGAGTATTTCAGGCAGGTCACGCGGAAGGGCGAAGTCGGCTCATCTGCCATGCCGCATAAAGTCAATCCAATCGACTTCGAAAATGCCGAGGGCAACCTCGGCCTTGCCAATGCCCTCTTCGGACATCTCTCGGAGAAGCTTCCCATCTCCCGACTGCAGCGCGACCTGACAGACTCTACAGTACTCAGAAACCTGGGAATCCCCTTTGCACATACCATCCTTTCCATCCGTTCGTTGGAGAAAGGTCTCGGCAAGCTGGTATTAAATGATGAAGCTATCCGACGCGACCTGGATGCCAATTGGGCCGTCATCTCTGAGGCCATCCAGACGATCCTTCGCCGGGAAGGTTACCCCAATCCTTACGAGTCCTTGAAGGAGTTGACCCGTGGCAAATCCGGCGTCAGCCGTGAAGCCCTGCATGGATTTATTGACAAGCTCGACATAAAATCTTCAGTGAAGAAAGAGCTGAAGGCGGTGACTCCATTCAATTATACAGGCGTCCTGCCCTGATCCAGCAGCCTCTCGCACACATGCCTCATTTGTGTATTTCTGAGGTAAAATGAAACTGGATGTCGGGATGGTTGTTCCGTTCGGTATTCAGGTACCACTCACTCTGCGCCAGATAGACCAGGTGCTCGTCTTTATCTTGTACGACGTTGCCCGACTTGAAGCGTATGAACTCCTCCAGTTTGGCAGTATGCTCAGAAGTAATCCAGCAGGCTTTATAGAAAGGTAGGGAGTTGAATTGCACGGAGGCTCCATATTCCTGTAGTAGTCGGTATTGGATGACTTCAAACTGGAGGTCGCCCACGCAGCCAATGATTTTGCGGTTCCCGTTGTGTTGGGTAAAGAGTTGTGCTACGCCTTCGTCTGTCAGCTGAAGCAGACCTTTCTCCAGCTGCTTGGTCCTCATAGGATCTTTGTTGATGACTTCTTTGAAAATCTCTGGGGAGAAGCTAGGGATACCAGTGAAATAGAATTCTTCACCTTCCGTGAGGGTGTCACCAATCTTAAAATTTCCGGTGTCGAAGAGTCCTATGACATCTCCGGGGAAAGCTTCCTGTATAACGTCTTTGTCGCGTGCTAAAAAAGTATATGGGTTGCTAAAGCGTACCTCTTTGTCGAGGCGCACGTGGTGATAGAAGCGATTGCGTTCAAAACGTCCAGAGCATACCCGCAGGAATGCGATGCGGTCCCGGTGTTTCGGGTCGAGGTTTGCATGTATTTTGAAGATAAAACCGCTAAATTTATCCTCATCTGCCTCTACTGGGCGCGCCGTTGTCTCCCTGCCTCTGGGCTCAGGGGCAATGCGGATGAAGGTATCCAGTAATTCTTTGACACCAAAGTTATTGATGGCGCTGCCGAAGAAGACTGGAGCTGTCTTTCCGGCCAGGTATGGCACAGCCTCAAACGCGCCATAGACCCCTTCGATAAGGCCCGCTTCTTCTGCGAGCATAGAGGCATCCCTTTCACCCAATACGCTAGACAGGGTGGCGTCTTGGAGATGTTGTATGGGTAAGATGTCTTCCTCTGTGGCTTTTTGATTGGCATGAAAGAGCAGCAGGCTCTGGTCGTATAAGTTATAGACACCTTTGAAGTCTTTCCCCATACCGATCGGCCAAGTGAGGGGGTGAAGGTGTATGGACAATTCCTTTTCGATTTCGTCTAGGAGGTCGAAAGGTGCTTTTCCGTCGCGATCGAGTTTATTGATGAAGACGATGACGGGTGTATCGCGCATGCGGCATACCTCCATGAGTCTGCGCGTCTGCTCCTCTACGCCTTTGACGCAGTCGACAACAAGTATGACGGAGTCGACGGCCGTCAGCGTACGGTAGGTGTCTTCCGCAAAGTCTTTATGGCCAGGGGTATCGAGCAGGTTGACGAGCATGTGGCGGTATTCGAAGCTCATGACGGAGGTGGCCACACTGATTCCGCGCTGACGTTCAATTTCCATGAAGTCGCTGGTTGCGTGCTTCTTGATCTTATTACTTTTCACGGCACCAGCCGTCTGTATGGCACCTCCAAAGAGCAGGAACTTCTCGGTGAGGGTTGTCTTTCCTGCGTCCGGATGGGAGATGATGGCAAAGGTCCTACGCTTTTGTATTTCTATGTCGAATTTCATATTCCGCCGCAAATGTACGCTAATCCAGCGCTACCCAATGAGGCAAAGGGTTACCTTCGCAGGACAGAGGTTCGCGGCAGGCCTTGCAGCTGGGGGTTGAGACGGCTCTTTATTCAGTGCTCATCTACCTGTCTGCCTCCAAGACGGTGGAATCCATCATTGAGGGCATCGAAGAGTACACCGGCGTGACCATCATCACACCCAAAAGCCAGAAAGTGGCTGAAATGATCGTTGAGAAAATCGGAAGGGGCATAACTTTGTACAAAGACACGAGGGAATATGGGAAACGAGGGCATACTACGAGCGACCTGGAGATCATCTTCACGGTGATCACAAGGCTGGAAGTATCAATACTGCAGTCAGAGATCCAGACCACCGACCTTAATGCCTTTGTGTTGATGTACAGCATAAAGGATACGAAAGGTGGTATGATTAAAAAATGAGCTTTTTATTGAATTACCCATGATTGGAATCATATGAGAAAAACCTTACAAATACTTGGGAATTCCCTCAAGCTGGCGATGCAGGAGTTACACAAAAATAAGCTCCGCACGTTTTTGTCGCTCTTCGGGGTCACCATCGGGATCTTCTGCATCATTGGTGTGCTTTCAGCGGTTAGCAGCCTGGAGAAGAATGTGCAGGACGGCATCAAATCGCTCGGCAGCAATACGATCTATATTGACAAATGGAGATATGGCGGCGGTGATGGAGACTATCCGTGGTGGAAATATCTGAACCGCCCCTCGTGCCGGATGACGGAGGCGCGGATGGTGAAGCAAAAGGTGGGGTCAGATATCAAAGTCGCCTTCAACATGTCTTCGCAGGGGATGGTAGAATTTGGCAATACAAATATTGATGGGCTCAACTTCCACGGCATCACGGAGGAGTTTGATGATATACAGCCTATGGAGATTCAATACGGAAGGTATCTGAGTGCCTCGGACTTTGCATTGGGCAGCGCGAACATCATCCTGGGATACGACATCGCAGAGAAGCTTTTTGACAACCCAGAGAAGGCGGTGGGCCAGGAGGTAAAGCTAAAGGGTCGGAAGGGCCGGGTAGCTGGTGTGGTGAGAAAGCAAGGCAAAGGGCTGATCAGCGGATGGGATTTTGACAACAGCGTGGTGCTCTCCTATGCCTTCATGCAGCAGATGTTTGAAGAACGCTACAACAATCCAAAGATCATCGTAGCCGGGCCGGCCAACATCTCGGCCGATGACCTGAAAGGCGAGCTGAGAGGTGCGATGCGGTCTATCCGGCGGATTGGCCCGACCGAAGAAGACAACTTTGAATTAAATGCTGTCTCAGACTTAAGCAATGCCGTGGATAACATCTTCGCCAGCGTGAACCTGGGCGGATGGCTAATTGGTTTACTATCACTCATTGTCGGGGCTTTCGGCATTGCCAATATCATGTTTGTCACAGTCCGAGAGCGGACGCCCTTTATTGGTCTGAAAAAGGCCATTGGCGCGAAGCGCCGGACGATCCTCATGGAGTTTTTACTAGAGAGCAGCTTCATCTGCATCATCGGAGGACTGATCGGGCTGGGATTGGTGATTTCACTGGCAGCGGTCTTCTCCCGCGTATTCAACTTCCCTATTTATGTTTCCATGCAGAACCTGGGGATTGCCTTTGGCATCTGCCTGGGAATTGGAATCCTTGCGGGCATCATCCCGGCGGCCATCGCGGCAAGGATGGACCCTGTGGTCGCGATTCGATCGAAATAAGGATCAGTTCAAGATTGATGCATTCATCGCCAACGATATTGGGCATTGAGAGTTCCTGCGACGAGACGAGTGTGGCCATCTGTAGTGGGGGCCTCATCCTTTCGAATGTCGTTGCTACCCAGGACGTACATCGCCGGTATGGAGGAGTGGTACCAGAGTTGGCGAGTAGGGCTCATTTACAGCACATGGTTCCGGTCATGATGGAGGCGCTGCAGACAGCGAACCGAGAACTACCAGACATAGATGCCATTGCATTCACCGAAGCGCCAGGACTGATCGGCTCTTTGCTGGTCGGTTCCGGGTTTGCGAAGTCGCTGGCCTTAGCGCTGGACCGACCATTGATCGCTGTTCACCACATGCAAGCGCATGTGATATCGAACCTTATAGAGGAGCCCCGGCCCTCCTTCCCGTTCCTTTGTCTTACGGTGAGCGGGGGGCACACACAGATTGTATGCTGCCGTTCGCCGCTGGAGATGGATATATTGGGGGAAACACTGGATGATGCTGTGGGGGAGGCATTTGACAAATCTGCCAAACTGCTGGGCCTCCCCTACCCTGGCGGCCCTTTAGTCGACCGTCATGCTACCGATGGCAATCCGCAGCGCTTTGTCTTTGCCGAGCCACAGATTCCCGGGCTGGACTTCAGCTTCAGCGGGGTCAAGACATCCATCCTATACTTCCTGCAGGAACAGATACGTAAGGATCCTGACTTCGTGGAAAAGCATCTGAGCGACCTGTGTGCATCCATCCAGCACCGTCTAATCAGTATCCTATTGAAAAAGTTTCGCATCGCAGCATTAGAGACCGGCATCCAAGACCTCTGTCTGGCAGGAGGAGTGGCTGCCAACCATGAACTCCGAGCTGGCTTTTCGAACCTTTGCGAAGAGTTGCATGCCCGCCCGTTCGTTCCCAACCTGTCTTTTTGTACAGACAATGCAGCCATGATTGCATTGACAGGCCACTATCATTTTCTGGCAGGTTCTTTCAGCGATTTGCATGCCACCGCTTCTGCCCGCGCTCACTGGTAAAGGCGTCTATGGCCAACGACTTTTTTGATTTTCAACAATTCCGTATCCATCAGGCGAGGAATGCTATGAAGGTCACCAGCGAGGCATGTCTCTTCGGTGCCTGGTATGCAGCAAAGGCCATGAAGGCAGAACGAATGCTCGACATCGGTGCGGGTACTGGCTTACTCATGCTCATGCTCGCACAGAAGCATGGATGCCCCATCGACGGCATTGAGATCGATCTTGACGCAGCGTCTGAGTGTAGGGAAAATCTCAAGGCCTCCCCTTGGTGGGATAGGCTAGAACTCTACGAAGGAGATGTCGTCAGATGGGAGCCTGGCGTCCGATTCGACTGCATCATTTCAAATCCACCGTTTTATGAGAGGTCACTGCTCCGGGCAGATCGCCGAATGAATGATGCGATGCATAGCACTTCTCTGAACCTAGATGGTCTGGCTGCTGCCATTGGCCGCTTGTCCAGTCAGCAAGGACAATGTAGCATCCTCCTGCCTATGGACAAATCAAAGGTTTTCGAAGCTAGGCTCCAGAGCTTTGGGTTCGAGACGGAAAGACGGGTACTTGTCTGCCACCGGCGCAGCCAGCGGCCGATGCGTCAGATCCTATGCATGTCGCGAGGATGGCAAGGGATTTCGCAGGAAGAAGAGCTTTTCATCGATGAGCCTGGT